>RCMY010000017.1_pt1 | contig 214673 bp, 210 predicted proteins | sample 2041341 | NCBI WGS metagenome assembly RCMY01 (sample SAMN09708234, study PRJNA481090) | Marine sediment metagenome, whole genome shotgun sequencing project. | reverse complement strand
AGGAGGTGGGATTCGAACCCACGGTACGCTCTCACGCACGCCGGTTTTCAAGACCGGTGCATTCGACCACTCTGCCACTCCTCCGCAGCACAGACCGCATAGAGGGGTGTCAGCGATTCTGCAAACCTCGAAATGCACTGAGTTCGCGACAAATGGTGGGGAATTTTGCCGATCATGCAGTGGCAGTCTTTTCAGCGGAGGCTGCAAAGGCTAGTGTGCCGCAAAGACCCCGGCAGCGGGGCGTGAAACATGCCGTATTGCACGGCGCGATTGGCAACGGCGAAAACGCTGGGCCAGCAGGCAAGGACGACGAAAATGAACAGGCATACGGTTTCTTTCTTTTCTCAGGCGCGACCGCTTTTAATGGCGACTGTGGGTGTCGTGGCGTTGACCGCTCTGGCGGGGTGCGATGCCAACGGCCAGTTCGGTCTGGGGCAGAAAAAGGCTTCGGCATCGGCGTCCACATCGACCAAGCTTGTGGAACGTGACGTCGAAGCGCCAGATGTGTTTTCCGTGACAGATCAAGGGCTTTGGGATGGCCGACCCAGTTTAGGTGGTGTGTGGGTTGCGCATCCTGATGTTACCGATCCCGAACGCGTCATCATACGCAACGAGGCCAACGGCAAGTTCGTGATCGGGGCCCTGTTCCGCCGGGAACGTGATCTGCCAGGCCCAAATTTGCAGATGTCATCTGACGCGGCCGCCGCGCTAAGCGTTTTGGCCGGTGCCCCTGCCCCGCTGAACGTCACTGCCCTGCGCCGCGAAGAAGTCGGCGCGCCAGCCGAAGACTCTGCGCCCGACACAACAGTTGAAGCGCCGGCAGCCGTGACTGAAACAGCGCTGCCTCCTGTTGCTGCAGCAGCCGGTGCCGCGATTGAAGCGGCCCCTGTGGCAAAGCCCGCGCCTGCGCCCGCCGCCGCGAATACATCCAGCTTGGCCAAACCGTTTGTCCAAATCGGGATTTTCAGCGTTGAGGCAAATGCCGACCGGTCCGCAAATCAGATGCGCAGCGCCGGCATGTTGCCCAGCGTCAAACGTAGTGAAATTAACGGCAAAGCGTTCTGGCGCGTTGTGGTTGGCCCCGCGGCCACCAAAACCGAACTGAGCGCATTGCTGAAATCTATCAAAGCTGAAGGTTTCTCGGACGCATACGCTGTGTCTAACTGACCCAAAGCCAAAGGAGCTTTAACATGATCCGCATCTTCGCTGCCACGCTGGCGCTGATCTTTTTGTCCCTGCCCGCGCAGGCATTCGAGACCCGCGCGACAGCCGCCTATGTGATTGATCAGACCACCGGGACAGTCCTGATGGCCAAGAACGCGGACGACCCTTTGCCGCCTGCGTCGATGTCAAAACTGATGACACTGTACATGGCGTTCGAGGCCATCGAGCGCGGTAAAAGCAACGGTGGGCTTGATCTGACCGAAAAGCTGCCCGTGTCGCAGCATGCTATGTCTTATGGCGGGTCGACCATGTTTCTGGATACCACCGACCGCGTCTCGGTCGAGGATCTGTTGCGCGGGATTATCGTTTTGTCCGGCAATGACGCCTGTGCTGTAATAGCCGAAGCCCTAAGCCCCGATGGCACCGAACCGGGCTTTGCGCGGTTAATGACGCAGCGCGCACAGCAAATGGGCATGACCAACTCAAACTTTGCCAATTCTAACGGCTGGCCCGCCGCTGGGCAGCGCATGTCGATGCGCGATCTGGGGTTGCTGGCGATGCGCTTGATCACCGACTATCCGCAGTATTATCCTCTGTTTGCAGAGCGCGAATTCCTGTTTGACGGCCGCGCACCGCAGAACAAAAGAAATCGCAACCCGTTGCTGGGTCTTGGCATTGGCGCGGACGGTCTAAAGACGGGCCACACGGAAGAGGCTGGATATGGCTTGGTAGGCTCTGCCAAGCAAGGTGACCGTCGGGTAATTTTTGTAATCTCTGGCCTTGAGTCAGCCGCCGACCGCGCGCAGGAATCCGAGGCGATTGTAAACTGGGCATTCCGCCAATTTTCACAACGCTCCATGGGGGCCGCAGGCACTCAAATTGCACAGGCACCTGTCGCAATTGGATCCGCAAACTCTGTCGGGATGGAACTTGCCAAGGACCTTTCGGTGCTTATCCCCGTATCAGGTGGCAGCGAGGTCGTTGCAGAGGTCGTTTATACTGGCCCCTTGCGTGCACCAATCGCCAAGGGTGAGCTGGTGGGCGAGCTAGTATTGACCCGTGGTGATCTCCCCGAAGTTCGCGCCCCGCTTGTCGCCTCAGAGGCGGTGGGACCGGGTGGCTTTGTGGTAAAGCTTACCGCAGCAGCACAGCACCTGTTGAACCGCCTGAACGAAGGTCCCGAGGAAGCTTCGTGAGCGCGAAAGGCTTTTTTATCAGTTTTGAGGGCATCGACGGCTCGGGCAAATCAACCCAAACCAAACTGCTGAAACAGGCGCTAGAGGCATCTGGCCATGACGTGATCCTGACCCGCGAGCCGGGCGGCTCACCAGGGGCCGAAGAAATCCGAGCCTTGGTGCTTCAGGGCGATCCGGACCGTTGGTCGGCGCATACTGAAATCTTGTTGTTCACCGCCGCCCGCCGCGATCATCTGGAACGGACCATTCAGCCGGCGCTGGACGCGGGCAAAGTCGTGATTTGCGACCGTTTTGCAGATAGCACACGGATGTATCAGGGGCTTAGCCGCGGCGATCTGCGCAGCACCGTTGACCAGTTGCACAGGCTGATGATCGGGGTCGAACCGGACCTGACTGTGCTTATCGATATGGACCCCGCCGAGGGATTATCCCGTGCCTTGTCGCGCAACACCGTAGAAGAACGGTTCGAAGATTTTGGTGAAAGCCTTCAAGTGGCCATGCGCAAGGGTTTTTTATCCTTGGCACAGGAATTCAGCGACCGTTTTGTAGTCATCGACGGAGCACAAAAGATCGGGGCCGTTGCTCAGGAAATTTTGACGACTGTCCAACAGCGGTTAGCGTAACGCACCGCTTCAATGCCGACCGGACCAAATCTCAGACCCGCTATTAAAACCTCTCCTAAAGGACCAGCCGCCACGAAATATGCGGTGCACCCTCTTCCAACGCTAGCATTCCGTGATAAACGCAGTTCATGAGCGACGACACCCCCCAACCAGACCGCATCGACGGCACCCGCCACCCGCGAGATACGCCCCGCCTGATTGGCCAAGAGGGCGCAGAAGCCGCGTTTCTGGACGCGTTCAATTCTGGCAAGCTGCACCATGGCTGGCTGCTGACCGGCCCACGTGGCGTGGGCAAGGCAACTTTGGCGTGGCGCATCGCCAAATTTCTGCTGGCTACCCCTGATCCTGACGGCGGCGGAATGTTTGCCCCTGAACAGCCCACCAGTCTGGATGTCGATCCCGACCATCCCGTCGCGCGCCGCATTTCCGCCGGAGGCGAAGGCGCGCTCAAGTCTGTGACCCGGTCGGTGGATGAGAAAACCAAACGTCTGCGCAAACAGATCGTTGTCGATGATGTGCGGAAATTGAATGGTTTCTTCCAGATGTCCGCAGCAGATGGCGGCCGCCGTGTCGTGATCGTGGACGACGCGGATCTGATGAACCCGAACGCAGCCAACGCGCTTCTTAAGATGCTCGAGGAACCTCCTGCCCGCGCGGTCATCCTGCTGATCAGCCACCGTCCATCTGGGCTTTTGCCCACCATCCGATCGCGCTGCCGCACCTTGCGGTTGGGCACCTTGTCACCCGAGCAGATGGCACAGGCATTGGCCCAATCCGATGTGGAGGTCCAAGGCGATCCGGCCGCGCTTGCAGCGCTTTCGGGTGGATCAGTCGGCGGCGCGCTTGGACTATCTTTGATGGGCGGTCTCAAGATGTATGCCGAACTGGTCGGCATTCTGGGCACCCTGCCCCAGATGGACCGATCCCGCGCGCTGGCCTTGGCCGAGGCTGCAGGCACCCGCGGTGCCGAAGATAAACTGGCGCTTTTGTTTACGCTGATCGACCTGCTGATGCTGCGCCTTGCCCGCACGGGTGCCACAGGCCAGCCCCCACAAACCGAGGCCGCACCGAACGAACAGGCCGTGCTCGCCCGATTGTCAGCGACCCCGGATCAGGGTCGCGCATGGGCCGAAGCCGCTCACGAGATCGGCACGCGCGCACGTCACGGGATGGCCGTCAACCTTGACCCTGCTGCACTGGTCCTAGATACCCTGTTCAAGATGGGTCAAACCGCACCCAGATGACCAACAAACGGGACCGGCATGAGCGAAATTCACCCCATCACCGACAGCCATTGTCACCTTGATTTCCCCGACTTTCAGGATGAATTGCCAGACGTGATCGACCGTGCCGTGCAGGCTGGCGTCACACGGATGGTCACTATCTGCACCAAACTGAAAAACGAACCCAGCGTACGTGCCATCGCTGAGGCCTATGCGCCGGTCTTCTATGCCGCTGGCACCCACCCGATGAGCGTCGCAACTGAGCCAATGGCAAGCTATGATGCGCTGTTGACGCTGACAAACCACCCCAAGATGGTTGGAATTGGTGAAACCGGGCTTGATTATCACTACACCGCCGAGTCTGCTGACATTCAGCAGGCGTCGCTGCGCACCCATATTGCAGTGGCGCGTGACACCGGCCTGCCCCTGATTATCCATTCGCGTGATGCCGATGACGACATGGCCCGCATCCTGCGCGAGGAACACAAAAACGGCGCTTATCCCTGCGTTATGCATTGCTTCTCCAGCACCGCCGAACTGGGCCGCGCGGCCCTTGATCTGGGGTTCTATCTGTCGATGTCCGGCATCACCGCATTCCCCAAAAGCAGCGATTTGCGCGACATCTTTGCGGCCGCACCGCTCGACCGGATATTGGTCGAAACCGACAGCCCCTATCTGGCCCCGCCGCCCCACCGAGGCAGACGCAATGAGCCAGCATTTACGGCACACACGGCCCGGCGTGGTGCCGAAACTTTTGGTCTGGAGTACGCGGCCTTTGCGGCCCAAACCCAAGCCAACTTTGATCGTCTATTTACTAAGGTCGCGGCCTTCTCCGAGGCGGCATAATGGCGACGATGCGGATCACAATTCTCGGATGCGGGTCTTCGGGCGGTGTGCCGCGCCTCGGCGGGCATTGGGGGGCATGCGACCCATCCAACCCGAAAAACGCACGCCGTCGCTGTTCCATCCTCGTAGAAAGGATCACTGATGCGGGTACCACATCCGTTCTGATTGATACCTCGCCTGATTTGCGCAGCCAGCTTCTGGACGCCAATGTGGGCCGGCTTGATGCGGTGATCTATACCCATTCGCACGCCGACCACGTGCACGGCGTCGATGATCTGCGCATGATTGTAATCAATATGCGCAAACGACTGCCGGTGTGGGCTGACACACCCACGCGCGCGGCGCTGTTTGACCGCTTTGGTTACGTGTTCATCCAACCCGATGGGTCCTCTTATCCCCCTATTCTGGACATGCACCTGATCGAAGGCGATGTTACCATCGACGGCCCCGGCGGCACCCTCACCTTCACCCCGTTCGAGGTAAACCACGGCGGCATCGACGCACTGGGTTTCCGGATGAACGATGTCGCATATCTGCCTGACGTTGCAAGGATTCCCGACGCCGCGTGGCCACATCTGGAAAACCTCACCTGTTGGATCGTTGACGCGCTGCGCCGCGACCCGCACCCGACCCACAGCCACCTTGAACAGACCCTCGGCTGGATAGAAAAAATGGCCCCGAAGTCCGCCGTGCTGACAAACATGCACAACGACCTGGACTATGAAACCGTGGCTGCCGAAACAGCTGAACACATCCAACCCGCATTTGACGGCATGACGCTGACCTTTCCCGCCTGATTTCATTTTGCCAGATAAACTCCACGGGGGTCTGGGGGTGCGAAACCCTCAGCGATCCGCGAAAACGCCTAAGGCTTTCGTTGTGCAAACACTCCTCGATGTTATTCTCCCGGTCTTTCTGGTCATCGGTTTCGGATATGTCTCCGTCTGGCGCGGTGTGTTTCCGGTGGCAGGCATTGATGGCCTCATGCGCTTTGCCCAAAGCTTTGCAGTGCCCTGCCTCCTGTTCCAGTCCATCGCAAACCTGGACCTTTCAGCTTCGTTCGATCCGCGCCTTTTGTTCAGTTTTTACACAGGAGCTTCGATCTGTTTTACCCTTGGTATCTTCGGCGCACGGTTTTTCTTTAATCGCGATTGGGAGGACTGCGTGGCCATCGGCTTTTGCTGCCTCTTTTCGAACTCGGTCCTTTTAGGCCTGCCAATTACCGAACGCGCTTATGGGGCAGACGCCCTGACGGGGAACTTTGCGATCATCGCCATGCACTCGCCGTTTTGCTACGGCCTTGGCATCACCGTGATGGAATTCGTGCGCAACCGGGGCCAATCCGGACTTAGCCTTGCGCGCAACGTCACAAATGCGATGTTCCACAATCCCTTGGTCATCGGAATTATCGCTGGATTTGCGGTGAACTTTAGCGGCATTCCCATCCCCAATGTCATTGACGACGCCCTGTCTCTGATCGTGCGTTCCGCCTTGCCAGCGGCCCTTTTTGCCCTTGGCTGTGTGCTTTTCCAATACAAACCCGAAGGCGACCTCAAGGCGATTGCCATGGTCTGCGGCATCGGCTTGCTGGTCCATCCGGCGATTGTCTGGGTGCTGGGATCCAGCTTTGCCCTGCCCCAAGACCTGTTCCGCTCTGGTGTGCTGACGGCTGCGATGGCCCCCGGGTTTAACGCCTATATTTTTGCCAACATGTATGGCCGCGCGCGACGTGTGGCAGCCAGCTCCGTTCTGATCGCCACGGTGGCGTCGGTTCTGACCGCATGGATGTGGCTGTCGATCCTGCCATGATGCCCACGTTGTATTCCTTTCGACGCTGCCCCTATGCGATGCGCGCGCGGTTGGCGCTTTTGGCAGCAGGCGTTCAGGTTGACCTGCGCGAGGTGGTCTTGCGCGACAAGCCACAGGCATTTCTGGAAGTATCACCCAGTGGAACTGTCCCTTGTCTAGTCCTTACAGATCAGGTGATCGACGAAAGTCTGGACATCATGATTTGGGCGTTTCTGCGGTCAGATCCACAGCGGTTGCACGACATGCCAGACGCTGCGTGGGAACTGATTGCACGCTGTGACGGCCCGTTCAAACACGCGCTGGATCGAACCAAATACACCACCCGCTATCCCGACGAAAACCCGGATCAGCATCGCGCCGATGCCTGCCGCTTTTTGTCTGACCTTGACGCTCAAATCGACACGCATTTGTTTGATCGCCCCCTCTTGGCCGATCTTGCCATTGCCCCTTTCGTCCGCCAGTTCGCCTTTATCGACAAGCCGTGGTTTGACGCGCAGCCTTGGCCAAGTCTGCAGGGGTGGCTTGACCGGTTCTTGTCGTCGGACGCATTCGCATTAGCTATGGAGAAGTATCCCGCTTGGGTTCCGGGCGACGCGCCCACGCACTTCCCATCGAAAGACCAAACGATATGACGCAGAAAATCACGCCCGCTTGGGAATTTGTTCCCGATGCTGTCATGGGCGGCTTGTCGCGCGGTCATATCTCTAAAGAGGTGGTCAATGGCGCAGCGGCGACGCGGCTGACTGGTGAAGTGTCATTGGAAAACAATGGCGGCTTCCTACAAATGGCATTCGATTTTGCGGCAGGTGGCGGTTCCTTTGACGCAAGCGCTTGGACTGGGTTCAAGATCGATGTTTGCGGCAATGGTCAAAGCTATGATCTGCGCTTGCGCACCACCGATCTGGAAAAACCTTGGCAATCTTTTCGTGGCGAATTTACGGCACCCCGTGATTGGACGAAACTACAGTTTGCCTTTGCCGATCTGGAACCGCATCGCACCGATGCGCCCTTTGACCCCAAGGCACTACGCCGTTTGGGTATCGTCGCCGTGGGTCGGGCATTTGCGGTCGACGTCGCCGTGCGCAATGTAGAATTCTATTGATCACGCCAAATCAAAAGCTCTTCAAGGTCCCCGCGACACCGAATTGACGTCGGGGAATTCCGCTGAAACTGAAAAAGCGACATTTAGGATGGAACAGCCGCGCGTCACGTTGGTTGAATTCCCAAGGACGCCACATGCGGCGTCTGCCGCCTATCCCGGCAAATAAATTACAAAGGAAGATTTTGATGAAAATCCTCATGGTTCTGACTTCACATGACAAACTTGGCGATACCGGCAAAAAAACCGGTTTCTGGCTCGAAGAGTTTGCAGCCCCGTACTACGTGTTCAAAGATGCTGGTGCCGAGGTTACATTAGCCTCGCCCAAAGGGGGGCAGCCACCGCTAGACCCGTCCAGCGATTCTGATGATGCGCAAACAGACGCGACAAAACGATTCAAGGCCGATGATGCCGCCCAAAAGGATTTGGCGAACACCGTTGTGCTATCTGGTGTGTCCGCTGACGGCTTTGATGCGATCTTTTACCCCGGTGGCCATGGCCCTCTCTGGGATCTGGCCGAAGACCCAGACAGCACGGCCCTGATCGAAGAGTTCGCCGCAAGCGACCGCCCTGTTGGCGCTGTGTGCCATGCGCCTGCTGTGTTTAAACACCCCAAAGGTTCAGATGGCAAACCGCTGGTGTCAGGTAAAACCGTCACAGGCTTTACCAACACCGAAGAAGAAGGCGTTGGCCTGACCGATGTGGTGCCCTTTCTTGTTGAAGACATGCTGAAGGCAAATGGCGGTTCATACAAGAAAGGCGACGACTGGGCGTCTTTCGTTGTGACTGATGGCAAGTTGGTGACAGGCCAGAACCCTGCCTCCTCTGAAGAGGCTGCACACAAACTGCTTGCTTTGCTATAAATGGAATGGTCGGGGGACAATTATTGCCCCCCGACCCGCGCCCTCGGATCAAGCCCTCACGCTCTGACTTGGTGCTGTGCACTGCCCGCCAGTGCCAATTAATATCTGCCTCTTGATCAGAAACCCTTGCATCATCGGGCCAGCGCGATCATCCAATGGATGTGAAAAATAAATCCCCATCCGCACTCTCGTTGGCCGATCTTGGCTGGTCTTCATTTTTTCAAGACCAGTTGGACGCGTCCGAAATCGCCCTGCGGCCCGCGCGCATTGCGATCGTTCATCGGTCGCGCATGTCAGCGGAAACCGTGGACGGGCCTGCACGGCTATTGCTGCCCCCGAAAACCAACACCACCGATTTCGCAGTCGGGGACTGGGTACTGCTGAACGCTGACAGCGACATGCTGGTGCGCAGGCTTGACCGTCAGTCGCTGTTGAAGCGGGCGGCGAAAGGTGGTCGTGTGCCGCAGCTCATCGCCGCGAATATCGATACACTGTTCATTGTGACCTCGTGCAACGATGACTTTAACCCAGCCCGTCTTGAACGCTACCTTGCCCTTGCCAACGAGGCTGGCACCAAGCCTGTGATTGTTCTGACAAAGGCCGACAAGGTCGACGACACCGCCGGTTACTTGGAACAGGCGACGGCACTGCAACGCGGGCTTGATGTGGTGACCGTGAACGCCAAGACGCCCGACGCTGCCTCCGTGTTGGCCCCGTGGTGTTCGGATGGCCAGACGGTTGCCCTTGTCGGGTCTTCCGGCGTTGGAAAGTCGACGTTGCTGAATACCTTAGCCGGCAAATCCGCCGAAGATGCGCAAGAAACGGGCGACATTCGCGAGGATGACGCAAAGGGTCGCCATACGACAACCTCAAGATCGCTTCATGCTGTCAAAGGCGGTGGATGGCTAATCGATACGCCGGGCATGCGCACACTGCACGTCAGCGATGTATCGGTGGGTCTGGACGTCCTGTTTGCCGAGATCACCGAACTTGGCCCTGAATGCAAGTTTCGCAATTGCACCCATTCGCATGAACCGGGATGCGCCGTGCAGGCAGCGGTCAAGGCCGGTACGCTCGACCCCGCACGGCTTGAGAGGTGGCGCAAACTGGATGACGAAAACCGCGACAATACGGCTGCGTCATCACAAACTCGTGGGAACCGGTGGTAGCCACCGCTGCATTACACGCTGACCCAAACTCCATCATATCAATGATTTAGATACTTTCTTAGCAGAAGTCTTTCGCCCCATGGCCCCCTTGAAGGGTTCTGTCAGCAGGAACCATTGCCTGATGCACGTGTTGCCCCTTTGAAGTTAAAAAGGAGCGAGCATGTCCCAGATCACAACGATAAATCCCGCCACCGAAGAAAAAATTCAGACCTATGACCGGATGTCGGAAAGCGAAGCGATCGACCGCGTTGAGGCCTGTCATGCCGCATTTCTTGAGTGGCGCAAACTATCCTATAGCGAGCGTGCGCCCTATCTGAACAAAATCGCCGCCAAACTGCGTGAAAACGCGGATGACTTGGCAGCGCTAATGACAAAAGAAACAGGTAAACTGCTGAAAGACGGCCAGCGCGAAGTCGAAATCTGTGCTGCAATCTTTGAATATACAGCCAAGAACGGCCCCGATGCCTTAGCCGACGAAGAACGGACCCACGGTGCAGACGGCAAGCGTGGCGTCGTAACCTATCAGCCTATCGGTGTGATCTATTCGATCCAGCCATGGAATTTTCCGTTATACCAGCCCGTTCGTGTCTTGGCTGCCAATCTGATGACTGGCAACGGCTGCGTACTAAAGCACGCTAGCATCTGCACTGGATCGGGCCTGCGCCTGCGCGAACTTTGCATTGAGGCCGGTCTGCCAGAGGATCTGTTTCAGGTGATCCTGATCGACCATGATGTCAGCGACAAGCTGATCGAACATCCACTGGTGCGCGGTGTGACGATGACAGGCAGCGATGGTGCCGGTCGCCATATCGGGTCAGTCGCCGCCAAATCGCTGAAAAAATCAGTTCTAGAGTTGGGGTCCAACGACGCTTATCTGGTGCTTGAGGACGCGGATTTAGATGTCGCGGTCAAGTTCTCAGTGATGGGACGGTTGTACAACAACGGCGAAACCTGTGTTGCAGCCAAGCGGTTTATCGTGACCGACAAGGTCTATGATACCTTTGTGGATGCCTTTGTTGCGCAGATGAAAGACATCAAGATGGGCGATCCCATGGATGAGCAAAACCAGCTTGGGCCGCTCTCAAGCCAAGACCAGTTCGATACAGTCAAAAGTCAGGTTGATAAAAGCGTTGCCAAGGGGGCCACGGTTCTGTGCGGCGGTACAGCACCCGATCGCAAAGGTGCCTATTATCCGGCGACGGTACTGGCTGATCTTGCACCCGGTATGCCCGCCTATGATGACGAAATTTTCGGCCCCGTTGCTTCGATCATCCGCGCCAAAGATGACAAAGACGCCATGCGCATCGCCAATGACAGCCGCTATGGCCTTGGCGGTGGTATCTTTTCCAAGGACGAAGACCGTGCGCTGAAACTGGCCCGCGACCACTTTGACACCGGTATGGTGCGGATCAACTCATATGGTGCGGCCGATCCGAATATGCCGTTTGGTGGTGTAAAGGATTCCGGCTATGGCCGCGAACACGGCGGCTTTGGCATCAAAGAATTTGCGAACGCCAAGGCGATCTTTCTGCCCTGATCTCGCAAGATTTAGCAACTAAACGGTTAAGGGAATATACCATGAGCATGAATATTTTAGTTGCAGGTGCCACCGGAAAAACCGGTTTGCATCTTGTACAAAACCTAATCGACCAAGGGCACAACCCTACAGCACTGGTCCGCGAAAGTTCGGATACCAGCGACCTGCCAAAGGACACGCACATTCGCAACGGCGACTTAACCAACCTTGCAGATGATGTGTGTAAGGGGATGGATGTTGTTGTGTTCGCTGCTGGTTCAGGTGGCAAAACAGGCCCTGAAATGACCGACAAGGTGGACCGCGACGGAGCCAAGCGCCTAACCGATCTGGCGGCCTCGGTAGGTGTAAAACGTTTCGTGATGCTCAGCTCTGTCGGTGCGGACCAGGAAAACCCGTCAGGCGATCTGGCGCATTACCTAAAGGCCAAGCACGAGGCCGACATGCATCTGAAGTCATCGGGCCTGACCTATGCCATAATACGGCCCGTTGCGCTGACGAATGATGCGCGGGGCGATGATGTGATTTTGGGCGACAAAGTCGACAAGACGGCCAACGCGTCACGCCAGGATGTCGCGGATGTTTTGGCGACCGCAGCAATCACCGGAAGCTATGACGGAATGGCGCTGGATATGCAGTCGGTCTAGGGCCTTTCGAGGCCGCTGACGACCCGTCGTCACCTATTTTACGAAGCAGAACAAACCGCGGGCCCGCATTGGTGCCCGCGGTTTTTTAACTGTGCCAAGGCGCGCGCAGCAAGATTTGTTGTTGTTAACGCCCCATCGCGTGCTAATTCGATGCACCAGTAAGAGAGGATCCTATTGTGGCAACAGAAGCACTTGGCGCGTTGAACCCCGTAACAGCTATCGCATTGGTCGGTGCCATTGGCGTTGGTTCGCAGTGGATCGCGTGGCGCCTGCGCATGCCGGCTATCGTGCTTATGCTGGTTGCCGGTGTTCTGATTGGTCCCGTCTTTGGCATCTTTGATCCTACCCGCGATATCGGGCCGCTGATGGCCCCGATGATTTCCATCGCGGTGGCCATTATCCTGTTTGAAGGCGGCCTTTCTTTGAACTTTCACACGCTTCATGACGCGGTTGGCGGCGTTAGGCGACTGGTTTATATTGGTGCCCCCTTGGGCTGGCTTATGTCCGCGCTGGCGCTGCATTATGTTGCCGGTCTAGGCTGGTCCAGTTCTGCCGTTTTTGGCGGCATCATGATCGTCACAGGCCCCACAGTCATCGCGCCCTTGTTGCGCACCGCCCGCCTGTCGCGGCGGCCTGCAACCCTGTTGCAATGGGAAGCCATCATTAACGACCCCATCGGTGCCTTGGCCGCTGTTTTGGCATTCGAGGTCGTACTGGCCCTGAACACCGCGACCACCGCGTCAGATGCGATGCTCGAACTACTGCTAGGTGCAGTTGTCGCCACCGCCGCTGGGGTGGCCGCTGGCGTAGGCCTGTCGCGCAGTTTCAAGCGTGGCTGGGTGCCGGAATATATGAAAATCCCGGTTCTGTTTACCCTGTTGCTGGGCGTCTTTGCGGTATCCGACGCGGTGCTGCATGAAAGCGGGCTTTTGGCTGTCACAATTATGGGCATTGTTATCGCGAACTCGAAACTTCCCAGCTACGAGGAAATGCGCCGTTTCAAAGAACACGCGACTGTATTGTTGGTGTCGGGCGTTTTCATCTTGCTTGCTGCTGGTTTGGACGTTGACGCGCTTGGCAATCTTGACTGGCGCGCAGCCGCATTTGTCGCGGTGATCGTGTTGATCGCCCGCCCCCTAACTGTTTTCATATCTCTGATCGGGTCCGGCATTCCGTTTCGTGAAAAGCTGCTGGTCGCCCTGACCGGCCCGCGCGGTGTTGTACTGGTCGCTGTTGCCGGGCTTTTTGGCGAACGGTTGCTTAGCCTCGGGTTTCAAGACGCGGCATTGATCGCACCCTTGGCCTTTGCCTTGGTGGCGGTGACTGTTGTGCTTAACGGGTTCACCCTTGCGCCCTTTGCGCGGTTGCTGGGCTTGGCCGGAGCGGATGTGCCAGGCGTCGTTATTATCGGTGGTGCTGATTGGACAACGGCATTGGCCGAAATCCTCAGAAAGGCCGAAGTGCCAGTTCTGATGACCGATCCGAATTTCACACGTCTGCGCAAAGCACGCGCCGCGGGGATCGAAACGTTTTCGGGGGATATCCTCTCAGAAGCCGCTGAACTGCGGGTCGAATTGGTCAGCTATGCAACGTTGATCGCAGCCACGGACAATGACGCCTACAACACTTTGGTCACCACTGACCTCGCCCCAGAATTCGGGCGGGAAAACGTATTTCAAGTGATGCGTGAACGCGCGGACAGCAGCCGCCACCAGCTGCCCCGTACCTTGGGGGGGCGGCCCTTGGGGCTTGAAGCGACCCATGCCGAGCTTGAGGAAATGATGGCGGCTGGCTGGACATTCCGGACCACAAGACTGTCCGAAGAATTCTCGTTGGCCGACTGGCGCGCAGAAAGCCCGGATGCGAAACTGCTGGCGCGTATCACGGCGAATGGTGAAATACGCTTTATCCGCAAGAATGAAGATTTCAAGGGCGCACCCGGCATCCACATCATCGCCCTGCGTCCACCGCAAGCGGCTTCAAGACATAACAAAGATGACCAACAGCCAAAGAACGCGGTTTAATACAGCGTCATCGAACTAAATGAGAAGCGTTCAACCGAACTGTGCAGGAAGTATTCAGCGCAGTTCGGGAAAAGTGGTGCGGGTGAGAGGACTCGAACCTCCACGCATTGCTGCGTCAGAACCTAAATCTGGTGCGTCTACCAATTCCGCCACACCCGCATTGAGTGGTCTCTACCAAACAAGTTTGGGATAGGCGAGTACAAAAAACAGAAGACATCAACACTTTTTTACCTTATTCATTTGATACCTGAGGTAGGTAAAGCAAGAAAGAGACGCCCATGAAACCGAATACGGTCGGGCGCGTCAGCGAACAGGATTCGCTAGCGGGCCATTATATGCCCTTTGTCAGCGTCGATAGCGGCCTGATATCGGGGACACGTTTGCTCACCCTTGATGGAGAAATTCCGGTGGAAGTTCTTAGCATCGGTGACAAACTGATTACGCGTGATTGTGGCGTTGCCACTGTCACCCACATTCAACGCACTACACGCAAAGTTCATACAATCTCGCTCGCGGCGGGATCGCTGGGACATACGCGCCCTGAAAGCGATACCCTGTTGGCAGCCGATCAGATGGTTCTGGTGCGCGATTGGCGTGCACAGGCGATGTTCAATTCCGAACGCGCCCTAGTCCCTGCCCGCGCCCTTGTCGATGATGAATTCATTATCGACCAAGGCGAACAAGAGCAGGTTTTGATCCAGATCTTTTGCGACGGTCCACACATCTTGTATGCGGGCGGGCTTGAGCTGGGGACGGCAGATGCGAGCCGCGCAAGAGGCACCGTGCTACAAGCCGCATAAAACAACTGCTGCCCATTGGCTTGGGCAGCGCTTCGACCAACCACATTCCTAATTCCGCACGCCGAATGGCACCGCGGACTATAGCGTCGCTTGTGCCAATCCCGGCCCGCCTGAGGAATCAGATGGGCCGTAGTTCTTTTTCAGAATGCTTGGCCTTTAGTGTACGACGAGCGATGTTTGCGGTAACGCCACTCCTCCCCCAGCACATTCGATTTTACAACTGCCCAAAATTTAATCGCATAGCGTATTTTTTATGCTGGCCGCTTGAAATTTCATCGGGCTATGTGGACTTCACCTGACGCTTGCTAGACCGTCGCCTTGCATAGTGAAATGACGCAGATACAAACATCGAATATTGCATATCGGCAGGGAGGCCTCAGATGAAAAAGATCGAAGCTGTGATCAAACCGTTCAAGCTTGATGAAGTCAAAGAGGCGCTTCAAGACGTCGGCATTCAGGGCCTTAGCGTGATCGAGGTCAAGGGTTTTGGCCGTCAGAAGGGCCATACCGAACTCTACCGTGGTGCCGAATACGTCGTCGATTTCCTGCCCAAGGTCAAAATTGAAATTGTCCTTGATGACGATCAAGTCGATGCCGCCATCGAGGCCATCGTGAATGCTGCGAAAACCGGTAAAATCGGGGATGGCAAGATCTTTGTCAGCACCATCGAACAAACAATTCGTATCCGCACCGGCGAGACCGGTTCAGACGCGCTTTAATCCACCAAAGATTCTAAGAAAAAGGATATCATCCAATGAGCACCAAGGACTTCTTGAAAAGGATCAAGGACGAGGACATCGAATACGTAGATGTTCGCTTTACGGACACGCGCGGCAAGCTGCAGCACGTCACCATCGTCAATGATCTGGTCGATGAAGACTTCATCGAAGAGGGCTTCATGTTTGACGGCTCCTCGATCGCGGGCTGGAAAAGCATCGAAGCATCCGACATGAAACTGATGCTCGACACGGACACAGCTTATGTTGACCCGTTCTATGCTGAAAAAACTCTTTGCGTGCACTGTTCGATCGTTGAGCCCGACACAGGCGAGGCGTATGAACGCGATCCACGCGGTACAGCCCAGAAAGCCGAAGCCTACCTGATTTCGTCGGGTATCGGCGACACGGCCTACATGGGCCCAGAAGCTGAATTCTTCCTGTTCGACAACGTCAAATTCTCGAATTCGATCAACAAGGTATCCTACGAAGTTGATGCATCCGACGCGTCCTGGAACACCGACACTGATTACGAGATGGGCAACACGGGCCACCGCCCCGGCCTTAAGGGCGGGTATTTCCCGGTAAACCCAGTGGATGAGGCACAAGATCTGCGCGCCGAAATGCTGTCCACGATGAAGCGTCTTGGCATGAAGGTCGACAAGCACCACCACGAAGTTGCGTCTTGTCAGCACGAGCTGGGACTGATTTTCGGCACCCTGACGCACCAAGCGGACGAACTGCAAAAGTACAAGTATGTGATCCACAACGTGGCACATGCATATGGCAAGTCGGCAACCTTTATGCCCAAGCCGATCTACGGCGACAACGGCTCTGGCATGCACGTGAACATGTCGATCTGGAAAGACGGCAAGCCGCTGTTCGCTGGTGACAAATACGCTGACCTGTCGCAAGAGGCACTGTATTTCATCGGCGGCATTCTGTCCCACGCCAAATCGCTGAACGCCTTTACCAACCCGGCGACAAACAGCTACAAACGTCTGATCCCAGGTTTCGAAGCCCCGGTTCTGCGCGCCTACTCTGCTCGCAACCGGTCGGGTTGCGTTCGCATCCCATGGACAGAAAGCCCCAAAGCCAAGCGCGTCGAGGCACGTTTCCCCGATCCGGCAGCCAACCCTTACCTGTGCTTTGCGGCACTGTTGATGGCTGGCCTTGACGGCATCAAGAACAAGATCGATCCCGGCGAAGCCATGGACAAAAACCTGTATGATCTGCCTGCCGAAGAACTGGCCGACATCCCGACAGTTTGCGGATCCCTGCGTGAAGCGCTCGAAGAATTGCAGAAAGACATGGATTATCTCTTGGCTGGCGACGTGTTCACCAAGGACCAGATCGAAGGCTATATCGAACTCAAGATGGAAGAAGTGCACAAATACGAGCACACACCCCACCCTGTTGAATTCGGCATGTACTACAGCTGCTAATCAACAGCAGCCAAGCAAAGCAAAGCTAAAGGGCGTCCCAAGTGGGGCACCCTTTGTGCATTGATTACGGCAGTTTCACTTTGCAGTTTGTACCCCAACAGGTAGTGTCACCTGAATTCAGTCAGTTTGGGGTCTCTCATGCATTTACTTAAGTCTTTCGCCACCGCCTGCCTTTTGACGGCCGGCCTGTCCGCACCCGCGATCGCGGCACAATGTGGGAATAATGGGGCCGGGTTTAACGCATGGAAATCCGCCTTTGCAAAAGAAGCCGCTGCAGCCGGCGTTGGCCAACGCGGTTTGGACGCATTGGCGAATGCGCAATATGCATCCGGAACCATCTCTGCGGACCGGAACCAAAAGTCGTTCAAATACACATTTAACAAGTTCATGCAGGTGCGCGGCGCTGATACGATCGTCGCCCAGGGGCGCAAACGCAAAGCCCGCGATGCCACTTTTTACAGCTCGCTTGAATCCCGCTTTGGCGTGCCGGCGGGCGTGGTTATTGCCATCCACGGGATGGAGACGGGCTTTGGCGGTTTCATGGGCGACAGTGCGGTTGTCTCGGCGATCACCACGTTGACCTATGACTGCCGCCGTTCCGATTTTTTTCAACCCCACGCAATCGGCGCGTTGAAACTGGTCGACATGGGCGCGATTACTGGATCAACCAAGGGCGCAAAGCACGGCGAACTTGGCCACACGCAATTCCTGCCAGGTAATGCGCTGCGTTACGGCGTTGATGCAAACGGCGACGGCCGGGTCGATTTCTACAATCAGGCAGATGCCCTTGCTTCGACCGCGAACTTCCTGCGCCAAAAAGGCTGGCAGCCCGGTGTCGGCTATCAGGAAGGTCAGGGAAACTTTAATGTAATCAAGCAGTGGAACGCCGCTGGTGTCTACCAAAAAGCCATCGCAATTATGGGTGCGCGCATCGACGGCTAATCCAAAACCAAAGGGGGTGCCCCGATCGGTGCGCACCCCCTACATTCCAAATCGCCTAAATGCTCAAAGAACGCATTCGGATCCAGCCCCTATCTTGTCCCTTGAAACTTAGACGCCAACGCGCCATATGGGGATCAGGGCAAGGCCCCTGCCGTCCGCATTCCGGTGAAGCCCTTGAAAAACAAAACACCTTCAATCTCGCCGATTGATGGGCAACGCGGACCCCCTTCGACTTTTGCGAGAGCAGGAGTGTTATAATGACAACCCCGATCCCCTCGACCGATGTCCTGAAAACTCAGGCCAAACGACTGCGTGCCGATCTCGCATCCCAAGGCAATGCTGTTTCCCATGCCGCCACCTTGGAAATGGTCGCCCATCAATGGGGTGTACGCGACTGGAACACCCTTAGTGCACAGGCCAGCACCCCTACCCAAGGCTGGACCCCCGGCGACCGTGTTTCGGGCCGCTACCTCAGCCAACCGTTCAAAGGCGCTGTGAAAGCTGCCAACCTGTCAGGCACAGGCATGTGGTCCTTGACCCTCCGCTTTGATGAAGCGGTTGATGTGGTTACGTCTTCTTTGTTCAGCAACATGCGGCGGCAGGTTAATGCCGTGGTCGGGGCCGATGGGGTTTCACCACGCAAGACCTCGGACGGTCAACCGCATCTGATCCTTGACCCACGCTAGCCCGGTACGCCTGTTAAATCAGTTTCTAACAGGCGTGCCATCCCTATGAAATTGCTCAACTTTAGCATGGGTTCTAAGCAGCGTATCATACGCTGCACAAATCCTAGCCCCCGGAAGCTGCAGACTGCCACTGTTTCTACCGGCGCGGCTTCTCTGGTTCTTTAACATTCTCGCCCAAGGCGAAACACATCTGAAATTACAGACTACTCTGCCAATGCATCCGCAAGTGCGGGCATGAAACGCTGCTCATAGTCGCTTCCAACCAAAGGGCCGGCAAAGCGGAACAAAACGGTGCCGTCTCCGTCGATGATAAAGGTTTCGGGCGGGGCAGTTACACCCCAGTCAATTGCCGTACGACCCTGCGGGTCAAACGCGACGCCCTGGAACGGGTTGCCGTCATCTGTCAGATAACTCCGCGCCGCCCCTGCCGTGTCCTTAAAGTTCACACCGACGATGGCAATCCCGTCTGCTTGCATTTTCAACAGGGTCGGATGCTCTGCGCGGCACGGCGGGCACCAGCTGGCCCAGAAGTTGACCAATGTAACCTCACCACTTGTAAGGGCGTTCGCGGTGGGAACTGCAAAACCTTCTAATGCCGCTTCAGGCAGCGCGGGTGCCGTTTGTCCGACCAACGTCGAAGGCAATCCTTCGGGGTCAGGCCGGAACATGCCAAAGGCCGCAAGCGCAACAAACGCCGCAAATATCAACGGCGGGGCAATCATCAAAGGAGAGATTTTAGACATCTTTTTGCGCCTCGATCCGTGCCAGCTCGGCCCGCGCGCGGCGACCCTTGCGCAAAGACAGCAGGATCAACCCAGCAATCAGCGCCAAAGAGGCACCATAAGCGGCAAGCACCTCGGCGGCGTATTTTCCAAGATCAGGCATCATACATCTTTCTTGCTGCGCGCAAGCAGTGCGCGGGCACGGCGCAGGCGGATTTCAGTTCCCGTGCGGTACAGAACCAACGCTAGAAATAACAGGCCAAAGCCGACCATGCTGATCACCAGCGGATAAAAGAACACGTCTGACACCGTCCGCCCCCCCGTTGCGACGGGCACAGACGTGCCCTGATGCAGCCCCTGGTTCCAGAACTTGACCGCATAGCGCGACAGGACGGCAAAGACGGACCCCACCAAGCACAGCACAGAGGTCAGATCGGCCGCCGTATCCGGATCTTCGACAGCCTCCCACAGGGCGATGTAGCCAAGGTAGAACAGAAATAAAATTAAAAATGATGTCAGGCGCGGGTCCCACGCCCACCAGGTGCCCCACATGGGTTGCCCCCAAATGGCACCAGTGACCAATGCAACAAGCGTCATGACGATGCCGACCGGGGCAGCCGCCTTGGCAGCCAAAGCACTGACATGGTGGCGGCGGATCAACCAGATCAACGAGGCCACCAACATCATGAACCAAGCATTGATCGCCATTAGCGCTGCAGGAACGTGAAGATAGATAATCTTGACGGTTGAGCCCTGCCGGAAATCATCCGGCGTAGCAAAGAAACCCCAAGTCAAACCGACGACCACGCAGATCGCAGCGGCCGCCCAGACAAAGGGTTGCACGCGGGCTGAAAGGCCCAAAAATTTCACCGGATTGGCGTATTCCCACAAAGACATGTTTGGTATTTACCCTTCCGCTAGGTTGCACTCAATGGGCAAAACGCCTCAGGGGTGGTTATGCTCACCGCAATGTCATCCGCAACACCGCAGCCGAGGCAAAGGGCATCAGCGCAATTGTCCCCAGCGTGATGCCCGCAAGCATTAACAGCGGGGTTGTGCCATCCAAACCCATCGCCCCGCGACGGGCAGCTTCGGCCCCGAATATCAACGTGGGCACATAAAGTGGCAAAACCAGCAGTGACATCAACAGCCCGCCGCGTTTTATCCCCACGGTCAGCGCCGCGCCAAATGTGCCGATCACAGACAGTGCTGGAGTACCAAGGGCAAGCGACGCTATCAGCCAAAGATACCCGTCAGGGGCAAGGTTCAGCATCAACCCCAAGACCGGTGCTGCCAGGACCAGGGGTAAGCCCGTGGTCAGCCAATGTGACAAGGCTTTGATGCTGAGCGCGGCCTCAAGCGGCAGGGGCGCGGTGGCCAGCAGATCCAGTGTGCCATCTTCGAAATCTAGGGCAAGCAAACGGTCAAGCGACAGCAGGCAGGCCAGCAAGGCCCCCAGCCACAGCACACCCGGCGCGATGGTCGATAGTAATTCGGACTGCGGGCCGACGCTAAACGGCACCAACACCGTGACAATCAAAAAGAACGCGAGCCCAAGGCCAAAGCCACCGCCGGCACGAAAGGCAAGCAACAGATCGCGGTGCAGCAAAGCAATCACAAAAATGCCTCGTCGCTGGCACCGCTGCGCGTGTCAAACGTGGCGCGGTACGGAGTGACATCGAATGTGTCGGCATTCAAACCAAGGTCAATATGAGTGGCAATCAGCGCCATGCCCCCTGCCCCCAAATGCGCCGTGACAGCAGATGCAAACATCGAAACAGCGTTCGCGTCCAGTGACACGGTGGGTTCATCCAGCACCCAGATGGGTCGCCCCGTAACCATCAACCGTGCCAACCCCAACCGCCGCTTTTGCCCGGCTGACAGCGTGCCCGCCAGCCGGTCGCGCAACGGGTCAAGCTGATAGGCGGCGAGCGCGGGTTCGATATCGCTTTTGCCAAAGACATGCGCCCAAAAGGTCAGGTTTTCGGTCACGCTTAGCATCGCCTTTAGGCCATCGGCGTGACCGGCATAAGCAATTGTTTCTTCTGCCCCGTCTAATTGCCCAGACAGCGGCGGTTGCAGCCCGGCGATTGTACGCAGCAGCGTCGTCTTGCCCGCGCCGTTAGGGCCGCGCAGAATCAGTGCGGTGCCGGGCGAAATCTCAAATGACACCCCGCTAAGCACAGGGACGCCTCCGCGCGCGACGGCAAGCTCGTGAACCCGCAATGTCATATCAGATCGGTATCATCGCCAGCGCCACGCGCCGACCTTCGCTGAGCAAGACGTTATAGGTACGTGAAGCCGCAGGTGATGACATCACCTCAAGACCCAATCCCGCGTCATCCAACTGGCGGCGCAGATCAGCCGGCAAATGCGCTATTTCGGCCCCCATGCCCAGAAACAGAATATCGACCTTGCCTGCCAGTTCCAGCAACGCGTCGGCATCGTCAAGCCCATCCCAAGCCTTGGTTCCCGTTGCGCCGGTAATCACCGGACCATGGATCACGGTGCCGCCAATTCGGAAAAATCCGGGGCCATACCCTTCGACAGGTTTGGCATCGTTAAACACAACCTCGTTCAAGCGCATGACTTTATCCTTTCCACAACGGCAAGCCGATAATAGCGGAAAGTCCGATGACAATATAGGCCACAGTGCGGAAAAGCGTCTCCGACTGCGGGTTAAATAGTCGCGCCCCGATCATGTTGGCCAAGATGTTTGGAATGCCCATAAAAAGGCCTAGCACGACAATATGCCAAACTAACAGGTCGCTGACCCACAGCATTGCAAACAGCAGCAAATCAATGCCCACCAGATACAGCAGGAAATTTGCACGGATCACCGCGATTGGCAGCTTGCTGGCCATATAAAGCATGATCACGGGTGGCCCTGGAATACCTGCAAATCCACCCATGAAACCACCCAATGCACCGGTGCTGATGATCAAAGGTGTGCCAAGCGTGCCTGAATAGCGCCAGCCTGTGATCAGGAGGGCCAGCAACGTCATCACTACACCTGACACAATCCAGCCGAACGGGTCAGGCGAAATGTAGGACAGGCAAAGCAAACCCAGCGGCATCACCAAAAGAACGCCAACCAACAGCAGGGTTATGTCGCGCTTGGTTCCTTGGCGCAGGGCCGATGGCAAATTGGGCAGAGGGCCAAACAGTTCAACTGCGGCAAGAAATATCACGGCTTGAACTGGGCTGAGAACCGATGCTGCGACAGGCATGATAATCATCGCGCTGCCAAATCCGGAAAAGCCACGCACCAACCCGGCGATGATGACGCTCAGCAGCAGCCAGATCAGACCGGTGGTCGATCCGGCCGCAGCCAAAACCTCAGGCATCAATGTTGGCGTATTGGCCCGAGTTGGTGTCTTTCTTGGTCCAGTCTCGTTTCACGCCAAGGAAAAGGACCACGTTTTTCGCCACAAACACAGACGAATACGTTCCGACGACAATGCCCCATGTGATCGCAAAGACAAAGCCACGGATCACATCGCCGCCCAGCACCAGCAACGCAATCAGCGCCAGCAATGTGGTGCCCGATGTCATCAAGGTCCGGCTGAGTGTTTCGTTCACACTAATGTTCATCACATCGCGCAAAGGCCGCTTTTTGTATTTCCGCAAATTTTCCCGCAGTCGGTCAAAGATCACCACCGTATCGTTGATCGAATAACCGATGATCGTCAAAATCGCAGCGATTACAGGTAAATCGAACCGAATTTGCAGGGCAGAAAAGATGCCGACTGTCAGGATTACATCGTGAAAAAGGGCCGCAACGGCACCAACGGAAAACTGCCATTCGAACCGCAACCAGATGTAGATCAGGATCGCCGCCATTGATGCGGCAACGGCAAGGAACGCAGTCTGGATAAGCTCGCCCGATACTTTCGGCCCAACCGATTCAACGGATGTAAAAATGATCTTAGGGGCGACAGCTTTCAACGCGCCCTCAACCGCTTCGATCATTTCAGGTGTTGCGGCTTCTTCGCCCTCTTGTGCCTGAATGCGCACCATTGCCACATGTTTGCTGCTGTCGCTGGTCGGGTCAAACACCTCAGTGATCGAGATATCACCCAAGCCCAACGGCTCCATCGCAGCGCGGTAAGCGGCCACATCAACGGCAGTTTCGCTTTGGGTGCGCAATGTTGTGCCCCCGCGGAAATCGATACCATAATTCAGACCCATCGTGAACCAGACAACCAGCGCCAGCAGCACCGCCACGCAAGACGCGCCAAAAGTTAATGGTGCGAATTTGAAAAAGTCGATGTTAGTTTCGTCGGGAATTAAACGCATGCGTTTCATATCAGTCTCCTAGACCGTAATCGTCTTGGGACGGGCGCGTTCAAACCAGAATACGACCATCAGACGGGTGACGAAATACGCGGTGAAAACCGACGTGATGATGCCGATCCCCAGCGTCACAGAAAAGCCCCGTACAGGCCCTGACCCCAAGACAAACAGGATCACAGCAATGATAAAGGTGGTGATGTTGGCATCCAGAATGGCACTCAAAGCGCGCTCGTAACCCAGACTGATTGCACGTGCCGGCCCCTTAGCCGTTTTCAGTTCTTCGCGGATGCGTTCAAAGATCAACACATTCGCATCCACCGCCATACCAACGGTCAGAACGATGCCTGCGATGCCCGGCAATGTCAGCGTGGCCCCGATTAGGCTTAGCAGGCCAAAGATCATGCCGACGTTCACTATCAAGGCGATATTGGCGAAGAACCCGAACAGACCATAGCTCGCCCACATAAAGAACAGAACGGCGGCAAAGGCGACGGTTGTCGCGATCTTGCCCGCATCAATGCTGTCTTGGCCCAGTTCCGGCCCGATTGTGCGTTCCTCGACAAAGGTCAGGCCTGCAGGCAAGGCCCCTGCCCGCAACAACACGGCCAAATTGGTCGATTCCTCAACCGAAAAATTACCGGTGATGATACCGGATCCACCCGGAATAGCGCTTTGGATGGTTGGCGCGCTGATGACCTCATTATCCAGAACAATCGCAAAAGGTGCGCCGATGTTCTCAGCCGTGTAGGTCCCGAATTTGCGGGCACCCGTAGTGTCAAACCGGAAGCTAACGGCAGGCCGCCCGTTCTGGTCAAAGCTGGGCTGCGCGTCGACCAACTCTTCGCCGGTCACGACGGGGGCCGTTTCAAGGATATAGTAGACGCCGGGAGTTTCCGCGTCAGGCAAAAGCGAATTGCCCAGACCGGGGGATGCATTTTCATCCGCGCTACGGTTTACAACGGGGTTAAAAGTCAACTGAGCGGTTGTCCCGATAATCGCCTTCAACTCGGCGGCCGACCCGATGCCGGGCACCTGAATAAGGATACGATCCGACCCTTGACGCTGGATCGTGGGTTCGCGTGTGCCGACCTCGTCGATGCGGCGGCGGATGATTTCCAGCGATTGCTGCATGGTCCGCTCGTCCGTGGCCTGCTTTTCCGCGTCCGACAGTGTCACGGTGATCGTGTTATCGGTGCCGCTCACGACAATGTCGTTCTGGCCCGCACCAGTGATCGACTGGACAGGGCGTGCGAGCGTACGCGTCGCCTCAAGCGCTTGGGCCATCACTTCGGGATCGTTGATCCGTACACGCAACTCGCCCTCGGGGGCCTCGACGCGGCGCACTGGCGTGATCGACCGCAACACATCGCGCACTTCCGGCCACGTCGCTTCCATCCGGTTGGCATAAACCTCGGATACATTGACCTCGGCCAGCAGATGCGCACCGCCGCGCAGGTCCAGCCCCAAGTTCACCAACCGCTCGGGCAGGAACTCCGGCCACAGGGCCGCTTGCGCCTCAAGCTCGGGGGTGGCACCGGCCACATCCATCGCCTTCAGCGCATCGTTATGCTGTTCTACGGGTCCGTAAAACGCGTTCGGCAGCGCCAGATACAGGCCAGCAACACAGGTGAGGATGATCAATACCCGTTTCCACAGATCAATCTGAAGCATGGCGTAAGCCCTTCTTAACGCTGCCGTATTGGCAGTTTATTTGGCAGGTTCGGTCTTGGAGACAACTGTCGCGATGGTCGACTGGATAACGCGCACTTTGACGTTCTCGGCCAGTTCGACCTCAAGTTCGCCATCGTCCTTGACCTTGACAACCTTGCCGATCAGCCCGCCTGCCGTGACCACCTGATCGCCACGGCGCAAACCCGCAACCATCGCCTGATGTTCTTTCACCTTCTTCTGCTGAGGGCGGATAAGCAGAAAATACATGATCGCGAAGATCAGAATGAGGGGCACGAATTGCTGGATGCCTTGCATGGGGATGGTCCTTTTATTGAGGGAGCACGCCCGTTCCGGCCTGCCGTCGAAGTTTGGCGGAACCTAGGTCCAGAAGCGGGGCTTTGCAAGGTGGGTTCACGTGTATTTCAGCCCCCCACGGGCTGAGGACGGGCTTGTGTGCTGCGTTCACAGGAATCCATCAGGTTTGAGCGGTTGTGACACCCGAATTTGCACGTCATGGTGGTGCGGATAGTTACCCAAGAGGCCGACTGTGATAGACAGTTACTCTGTAGTTGCGAACAGTCCCTTACTTTAGGTGTTTCTGACAATGATCGTCGCGGCTTTCGGGATTATGAAATTCATATGCGCTTAAACCCGCGAAAACGCCCCCCGCGCGAAAATCCAGAAAATCCCTTCGAGATTTAGAAGGTAAAGTCGGCGGACAAACTGGATGGTATAAGCTAAAACACCACATCTGGCCCCGCGATCCACAATCGGGCATAACGCATGCAAAGCGCCAAAAGCGATTCAGGATCAAAGGACAGACCCATGCATGACATCAAAGCCATCCGCGAAAACCCTGATGCGTTTGACGCGGCCCTTGCGCGGCGCGGGGATGCGCCTGTTACGGGCGAAATCCTCAAGCTGGACGAGGCGCGGCGCGGGATGATTTTGAACGCGGAAACGGCGCAGGCTGAACAGAACAAAGCCTCTAAACTGGTGGGCGCGGCCAAAGCATCGGGCGACGAGGCCGAATTCGCGCGGCTCCGCGCGTTAGTCAGCGACAAGAAAGCCGAAGTTGCGCAGATGCAGGCCGAGGCCAAGGAACTGGACGCCAAGCTGACAGACGTGCTGGCCCGCATCCCCAACCTGCCCGCCGATGATGTGCCCCAAGGGGCCGACGAGAATGACAACGTCGAGGTGAACCGCTGGGGCGATGTGCCCACGCTTGATTTCACCGCGAAAGAGCATTTCGAGATCGCCAGCGTTGCCGCGTCGATGGATTTCGAGACTGCGGCCAAGACGTCCGGCGCGCGGTTTGTGATGCTCAAGGGTGCCGTGGCGCGAATCCACCGCGCGCTCGCGCAGTTCATGGTCGACACCCACGTCGATCACAACGGACTGACTGAATATGTGACGCCTGTTCTGGTGCGCGACGAGGCGATGTATGGCACTGACAAGCTTCCGAAGTTCGGTGACGACAGCTATCAAACGACAAATGGCTGGTGGTTGATCCCGACATCCGAAGTGACGCTGACCTATTCCGTGTCCGGCGATGTGCTGGAAGAAGCCACCCTGCCCCGCCGCATGACCGCGCATACATTATGTTTCCGCTCTGAGGCGGGATCGGCTGGCCGAGACACATCGGGCATGCTGCGTCAGCACCAATTCGAAAAGGTCGAGATGGTGTCGATCACGCATCCCGATACCTCGGACGAGGAGCAAAAACGCATGTTGCGCTGTGCCGAGGATCTGTTGGAACGCCTGAACGTCCCCTATCGCACCGTGCTGTTGTGTACCGGCGACATGGGGTTCGGTGCGCAACGCACCTATGACATCGAGGCGTGGCTGCCCGGGCAGAATGCCTATCGCGAAATCAGTTCGGTATCGACCACAGGCGCGTTTCAGGCCCGTCGGATGAATGCACGGTTCAAGCCTGCTGATGGCGGCAAGCCGCAGTTTGTGCATACGTTGAACGGGTCCGGTCTGGCCGTGGGTCGGTGCCTGATCGCGGTGCTTGAGAACGGACAGCAAGCGGACGGATCGGTAAAACTGCCCGAGGTGCTGGCCCCTTATCTGGGCGGTAAAACCGTTTTGAGCGTCGATGGCACTTTGTCTTAAGCACTGGGAACCTAGGGCCTCTGTGCTATGTTCTCTTCTGAATGATATTTCTAAAAAGGACGCGTGATGGCCCGACCATTGACTGCACTTGTTACCTTTCTTCTGGCCATAGCGTTTGCCGCATCGCCGTTTTTCGTGACCAGCTTTGCCGGGTTTGACCCTAACCAGTTCCCTGTCCCTCAGGTTTCTCCTTCGGTGCAACCTGCGGGCTATGCGTTTTCGATCTGGGGGGTCATTTATTTATGGCTGATCGTCGGAATGGGCTGGGGGCTGTGGTACGCGCGTGACGACTTTATCTGGCACGATATGCGCGTGCCGCTGAGCATCTCGCTATTCATCGGGTGCTTTTGGTTGGCCGTAGCAAATGCAAGTCCTGTTTGGGCGTCGTTGCTGATTTGGGCAATGTTGATTGGCGCATTGGTGGCGCTGTTTGAGGCACCGCAGACTGACCGCTGGTTCGCCTCATGGCCTGTCGGGTTATACGCAGGCTGGCTTAGCGCTGCCTCCTGCGTTTCACTGGGGCTATTGGCAGCGGGCTATGGCTGGGTGGGTTCGGAAACGGCTGGGCTAATCTTTGTGACCCTTGCGATCGTGATCGGCGCTGCGGTGCAATCAACGCTGATGCGCGCGCCGACATATGGCATTGCGGTAATCTGGGCGCTGATTGGTGTGGTCATTCAGAACTATGCCACTACGCCAAGTGTTGCAGCGCTGGCAGCAGGCGGGTCTATTGCCCTGCTGCTGCCAACGTTCAAATCATGGCGCAAAGACTGAAGGGCGCACGGAATTTTTCTAAAATTCCGGTCCAGATTTTTTGGAAAAATCTGTCGCGCTTAGCGGTCTTGGCGGTGCCCGTTGGTATGTTTACGCAGTTTTGACGGCTTGGCCTTCTTGCGTCCCTTATAGGGGTTCGCGTCAGACTGCCCGCGCATCCAGATACGTATGGGCGTACCGGGCATGTCAAAATCAATACGCAAGCCGTTAACCAGATACCGGTTATAGCTTTCCGGCACTTTGTCCGGGTGGCTACACATCACAACAAAGCCCGGTGGACGGGTCTTTGCTTGGGTCATGTAACGCAGTTTGATGCGTTTGCCTTGGGGTGCGGGGGGCGGATGCGCCTCCATCATACCCGCAAGCCAGCGGTTCAATTGCGCAGTTGTAATCCGGCGGTTCCAGACATCATACGCCCGCATAATTGCTTGTTGCAGACGGTCAATGCCGCGGCCGGTTTTGGCCGAAACAGTAACCAGAGGTGCACCTTTGAGCTGTGGCAAAAGCCGTTCAAAACTTTCGCGCAGGTCTTTCAGCTTGCCCTGTTTATTGGTCTCTAGGTCCCATTTGTTAACAGCAACCACGACAGCGCGGCCTTCGCGTTCGGCCAAATCCGCGATCCGCAAGTCTTGTTGCTCAAAGGGGATATCAGCATCCAACAGCACAACCACGACTTCGGCAAATTTCACCGCCCGCAGGCCATCGCTGACACTTAGTTTTTCCAGCTTCTCTTGAATCTTGGCTTTCTTGCGCATGCCCGCCGTATCAAAGATACGCATCGGCACGCCGTCCCAGACAGTACGCAGTGAAATCGCATCGCGGGTAATTCCCGCCTCTGGCCCGGTCAGCAAGCGGTCTTCGCCCATGATCTGGTTGATCAGCGTTGATTTACCAGCATTCGGGCGACCAACCACTGCAACCTGCAAAGGCTTGATATTCGTAGGCACGGGCATGGGCGCGTCTTCGTCGCCCAGTTCGGCCTCTTCCTCGGAAAGGTCTACGTCTGTGTCGGGGGTGTCTGTGTCAACGCGTTCGGCAAAGCCGTCCGCAATCGGCATCAAATGCGTGTAAAGATCATTTAACCCTTCGCCATGTTCGGCCGACATGCGGATTGGTTCGCCCAGCCCAAGGCTGTAGGCTTCGATTACACCAGCATCGGCAGCTTTGCCTTCGCCTTTGTTGGCTGCCAAAATCACGTGGGCGGATTTCTTGCGCAGGATATCAGCGAAAACCAGATCAGTCGGGGTTACGCCGACCCGAGCGTCAATCATGAACAGGCAGACATCCGCCATATCGACCGCGCGTTCAGTCAAGCGGCGCATGCGTCCCTGAAGACTGTCATCGGTGACTTCCTCAAGTCCGGCAGTGTCGATCACAGTGAATCGAAGGTCCGCAAGACGTGCTGCGCCCTCGCGCAGATCGCGCGTCACACCGGGTTGGTCATCGACCAACGCCAGCTTTTTACCGACAAGACGGTTGAACAGCGTGGATTTTCCCACATTGGGACGGCCCACGATGGCGAGGGTGAAAGACATTGAATGGCTCCGAAGGTCAGGTCAAGACTGCCCTCTAGACTATTTCAAGGTCAACGGAAAGCGTGCAATTGCCCTTTTGACGACACGACATAAAGTGTGCCGCCCGCCACGACCGGTGCAGTGGTCGCACCGCCGGGAATTGTTGTTGTTCCGACCAGCGCGCCGTTGGTAGGATCAAAGCTGCGCAATACACCGTCGTTCGAAGCGATGATGATGCGGCCCCCTGCAAGGATCGGGCCGTAATGCGCAAAGATTTCCGACTGGCGTTTCGGCTTTTCCTTGACGAAATTCGGCAACTTCACGCCCCAGACCCGCTGACCGGTGCTGGCATCAAGGCGCACCAGTTCGTTCAGTTCGGTAACGGCAAACACGCTATCGCCAGCAGGCCACACCGGCCCGACTACGCCTTCGCGCGCAATCCATTGGCTCTCGCCGCCTGAAAGCGACACAGCGGCCAAGCGGCCAGACATGTTGCCCACATAAACGGAGTTTCCTGAAATAACCGGTCCGCTTGTTATGTCAGACACATTGGCAAGGGCACGGCCGGGCCGTTTGCCGACAACAGAGGTTTCCCAGCGGCTTAGGCCACCCTGGCGGAACAGGCCCTGCACCTCGCCCGAGCCGAATACCATTACGGCTATTTCGGGGCTTATCGCGGGGGCTGGCGCACCGAACACGTTACCGACTACGGTGCTTGACCCGGTTTGCCACTGCACACGGCCGTTATTCTTGTTTAAGGCCCAACCCAGATCATCGCCAGAGGTGAAGTAAACCAGATTTCCATAGACGGTTGGTGCGCCTGATCCTGTGGCCTCGATGTCTTGTTCCCACCGTGTGGCACCTGACGACGTATCAATGGCTGTTACCGTGCCAAACCCAAGCGACACGTAAAGCGTATCGCCATCTACGGCCAATCCGCCGCCCGAGGCGTCGCCCTGCCCGTCAGTGGACGGCGTCAGGTCACGAGACCACAAGGTCGCGCCAGAGGTGGAGGTCGCAGTGACCAATGCGCTGGAATCGATGGTGTAAATTCTGCCGCCTGCAACAACCGGAGTTGCGTTGATGCGTTGTTTGCGGCTGTCACCTTTGCCGATGTTGGATGACCATGCCAATTGCGGCGTAGCTGAAAGCGAAGCGTGGCTGATGCGGGTGCTTGGCGTACCGGTTGATTGTGTCCAGCTGGCGTTGTTTGTCATAGCAGGCAGTGAAATGGCGCGGGATGTGTTTTCAGGCACGGGCTGATCGGCAGGTGCATCAAATCCTTGGTCGCCTTGCAGAACCGAACGGATGTCTTCGCGCACGCCGGGCAGAATCACTTCGCGTTCGGCGCAGGCAGACAAAAGCAATGACGCCACTACTGCCCCCATGCCAAACGAGACCCGCCGAGTGCGCGGTAATCTTGTACAGATGCGGTGGAGATTGGTCATGGCCCTGCTCGCTTTGCTCTTAACTCATATCATTCTTGCGCCATTTCTGACGTTAGTTGCTGTCGCTACCTGCTGTATCGGACACATCAGGCTGCGTTAACGGGGCGGCGGTGCCCATGTCTGGCTCGCCTCCCAAGGCTACAATCACCTGAAGGGCACGTTGTTGCAAGTCCGTGGTGACTTCCGCATCTAATAAGATCGACTGATAGCGATCAATCGCGGCTTGGGCGTTGTTTTCTTCGACATCAATCAGTGCCAGTTGCTCGATTGCTAACAACCTCAGGCTGTTACCGGGCTGTGCAAGCGCTTCGAGCGCCAGACGGCGTTCGCCAACGGGCGTTTCCGTGCCTTGCAATGTCACCGATTTGAACTGCGCGATTTCGCGGTAGATGGCGGGGATGTCACTGTTTACCGCGACCGCATTCAGCGTGTCGATTGCCGCGGCTTTATCACCAGCTTCGGCTTGTTGTGCAGCGGTCAAAAAGCCGACCAGTGCACCTGATTGTGGTGATACCGGCTCAATTGCTTCAAGAGCGGCGGCGCGGCTGCCCGTGTCTTCGATCGACAGGGCTGCGAACATCGCATCGCCGAATGCCTCGGCCTTGGCGCGGGCCTGTGCCTTTTGGTATTCATTCCATGCGGCACCGCCCACCAGCAAGATCACTGCCAGAATGGCAATCCAGCCATAGCGCTTGAGCATCAAGTAGAAACGATCGCGGCGGACTTCTTCGTTCACCTCGTCAATGAAACTGTCTGTATTGCTCATATCTTGCCTGTCCCACCGTGAATTAGCGCCCCTCTTAACCTGCGGCAGCGACACTGCCAAGGGCATCGTTGCACAGAGTTTACGCATCAATCGGGCAACAGCGTCGCAGTTGGCCTGAAAACAGCATTGTGAACTGGTCAGTACCCCGAATTTACCCTAACAAATTTTTGACTATATTATGTAATGCAATAAATCTTATCGGCCAAAGGCATATTATGCGTATTTTCCCTATCATCGCGGCGATTGTCGCTTCTGTCCTAATGTATATGGCGATCTTCGAGCGGGACACCCTTCTGGGCCGTTCAGGCGATATGCCGAAGGATACTGCGGCAGTAGAGAGCGACGCCACAGGCGACAGCCCGAACCCCTCCCAGATCGCGGCGCAAGAGCTGGTCAAGGTTGTGGTGCAACGCAGCACCGCACGCCAGCTTGATTCAGCCGTCATCGTGCGGGGCCAGACCGCAGCAGCGCGGGTTGTCGATGTTGCCGCCGAAACCTCTGCCGTGGTGACATCGCCGCCCCTTCGCAAGGGGGCCAAGGTCACAGCTGGCGAAACCCTGTGCGCATTGGATTTGGGCACACGCGGGGCCGCGAAAAGAGAGGCCGAGGCCCGTCTTGCAGAAGCGGAATCACGCGTTCCAGAATCTGAAGCCCGTGTTGCCGAGGCTCAGGCCCGTCTGGACGAAACCTTGATTAAGTTAAACGCTGCCGAAAAGTTGGGCCAAGGCGGGTTTTCATCGACAACACAGTTGGCGACAGCCCAAGCAGCGGTTGCCAGTGCCCGTGCCAGTGTAAGCTCGGCCAAGGCGGGTTTAAACGCGGCGAAAGCCGGGATCGAAGGTGCTGATGCCGCAGTCGCTGGTGCCGAGACCGAAATCGACCGCCTCACATTGACCGCGCCCTTTGACGGGCTGCTGGAAAGCGATACCGCCGAACTGGGCAGTTTGCTGCAAAAGGGTAGCCTGTGCGCAAGGGTGATCCAGCTGGACCCTATCAAGTTGGTCGGGTTTGTCCCCGAGACCGAAGTTGACCGCGTCACCCTGGGTGCCCCCGCTCAAGCGCGGTTGGCCGCTGGCAACCGAGAAATCGTCGGTCAGGTCACCTTTATCTCGCGCGCGTCCGATCCATCGACCCGCACCTTCCGCATCGAGATTGATGTTCCTAACGCTGATCTCAGCATCAGTGACGGGCAAACTGCCGAAATTGCCATCGCCTCGGCGGGTGTAGATGCGCATTTGCTGCCGCAATCCGCTTTGACGCTGAATGATGACGGCACGCTGGGCGTTCGCGTGATTGACGACGCGGATATGGTTGCCTTTGTGCCGATCCAGCTGATGCGCGACACAACGCAGGGGGTTTGGGTGGTTGGACTCCCGCAAACGTCGAATGTGATCGTGTTTGGGCAGGAATACGTGACCGCTGGTGTCACAGTGGCCCCGACCTACCGTGAGGTCACCCAATGAGCGGCATTGTCGATTGGGCCGCGGGCCGTGCCCGCATGGTTATGGCGTTTATCCTGCTCAGCCTTGTGGTGGGCGGATATGCCTATTCGACCCTGCCCAAAGAGGGCGAGCCGGATATCGAGATCCCAGCCCTGTTTGTATCGGTGCAATTCCCCGGCATCTCGGCAGTCGACAGCGAAACCCTGCTGGTCAAACCGATGGAGACCGAGCTGTCTGATCTGGATGGCTTGAAAACCATGACCGGCACCGCCGCCGAAAACTATGCCGGAGTCGCGCTTGAGTTCGAATTCGGCTGGGACAAAAGCAAGATCATGGCCGATGTGCGCGACGCCATGAGCACCGCCGAGGGCAAATTCCCCGAGGGTTATGAGAAATATTCGATCAAAGAGATCAACTTTTCCGAGTTTCCTATCATCATCGTCAACCTTACCGGCCCTGTGCCGGAACGCACCATGGCACGTGTTGCCCGCGACTTGCAGGACGAGTTGGAAGGCTTGGATGCCGTGTTGGAAGCTGGCGTTGCGGGTGACCGCGACGAGATGCTTGAGGTCTTGATCGACCCGCTCCGGCTTGAGGCATATGACGTCACGGCGGGTGAATTAATCACCACCGTGCAGAACAATAACCAGCTGATCGCGGCGGGCGAGGTCCAGTCGGATCAGGGTACATTTTCGGTCAAAATTCCATCATCCTTCGACGAACCACGTGATGTATATGACTTGCCGGTCAAGACCAACGGTGACCGTGTTGTGACCTTAGGCGATCTGGCAACAATCAACCTGACATTCGAAGACCGCGACGGAACTGCCCGGTTTAACGGTGAAAAAACACTGGCCTTGCAAGTCGTTAAACGCAAAGGTTTCAACCTGATTGACACCTCGGCCCGCGTCAAAGAAATCGTAGCCGAGCAAAGCGCCAATTGGCCAGACGGGCTTAAGGCGGCTGTCAAAATTGGCACCTCAAACGATCAAAGCCGTATCGTGGACAGCATGGTCAAGCAGCTTCTGGGGTCCGTCTTTACTGCTGTGGCGCTGGTGATGATCGTGGTGCTTGCCGCCCTTGGTATTCGCGCTGCATTGCTGGTTGGCTTTGCGATCCCGACCTCGTTCCTGCTGTGTTTCGCGTTTCTGGCGCTCATGGGGATATCGATATCGAACATTGTTATGTTCGGGCTGATCTTGGCCGTTGGGATGCTGGTGGATGGTGCCATTGTGGTGGTCGAATATGCCGATGCCCGTCAACAGCAAGGCGAAGGGCCGATGCAGGCCTATGTGACTGCCGCCAAGCGCATGTTCTGGCCAATTATTTCGTCAACGGCCACGACGCTCTGTGCATTCCTTCCTATGCTGTTCTGGCCCGGCGTTCCGGGTGAATTCATGGGAATGTTACCGGTAACGCTGATCTTTGTATTGTCGGCGTCGCTCGTGGTTGCGTTGGTCTATTTGCCAGTTTTGGGCGGTGTGACGGGGCGGCTTGAACGGTGGATGGCTGACAATATGACCGCCATCGCGAACCTGCGTCTGTACCTGCATTTGTTGCTGATTCCTGTGGCCTTTGTCATGGTGGCCCTGCCTGTCGCGCTGATTCAGCCACTGTTTGCGATGATTTCAACGCAGTTTGGATCAATGGATGGGTTGGACATTCTTGGCTCTGTCATTCCTGTGTTTGCCGTTGTTTTCCTGTGCATCGCCGCGCTTGCTGCTTTGGTATCTTTAGGTATGTCAGGTGCCATGCTGGGGCTGATCAGCTTTTTCGCGCTGTTCACACGCATGGGGCGCGGTGGAAAATGGATCACCGCCAAGCTTTTCCGCAAACCACCTGATGTGATCCACGCGGGCTATCGCCGGTCACCCTTTGGGCGCGTGATCGAGGTGATTGCCGGAAACCCCGTGATGCCGCTGGTTGTGATTGGTGTGGTGTTCGTTTTTGTAGGCACAACGATGATCTTTTTTGGGAACAACAACAAAGGCGTTGAATTCTTTGTTGAATCAGAGCCCGAACAGGCGATCGTCTATGTGTTGGCGCGCGGCAACCTATCGCTGACCGAAAAAGACGCGATCATGAAACAGGCCGAAGATATCGTGCTGACGCATCCCGGTGTCTTGACCGCCTTTGCCTTTGCGGGCCAAGGCGGGCTGGACAGCAACACTGGTGGCGCACAGGTGCCCAAGGACAGCATCGGCCAGATCCAGCTTGAGACAATCCCTTGGGAAGACCGCGCGTTGCGGCCTGAACTGGATGGTGACATCGTCATTGCCGAATTGACCGAGTCGCTGAGCCAAATTCCGGGCATCAAAATCGAGATTTTGGCGCAATCTCGTGGACCGGCATCGGGCAAGCCTGTGCATCTTAGGCTGAAATCCGACAGCTTCGATGATCTGCTGGTAGCTACCGAATTGGCACGTGATGAATTTAACAAAACCCCCGGCTTGACCTTGATCGAAGACACACGCCCCCTGCCCGGCATTGATTGGCAAATCGACGTGGATGTTGCTAAGGCCGGCCAATATGGCGCTGACGTTTTGACCGTAGGGGCTATGGTCCAGTTGGTCACACGCGGATTGCTCCTTGATACCATGCGCGTCGACACCTCGGACGAGGAGATCGAAATCAGGGTGCGCCTGCCCGAACAAGACCGGGTGTTAAGCACCCTTGATACGCTCAAGGTGCGCACCGCTGACGGGTTGATCCCGCTGTCGAATTTCATCACGCGCAAGCCTGTCCCCAAGCTGGCCGAGATCAACCGCGTCGATCAAAAGCGCCATCTGGGCGTCAAGGCCGATGTGTTCCCCGGCCTAATGAAGCTGGTAAAAACCGATGTCATCGACGGCAAGGAAACGGACATCACCCTTGCCACGATGCGTCCTGCAGCCGCAGATGCCGATATCACCGCGCTTGATGGCTCAGGGTTCAAGATCACCAACCGCACGGTCGCGGCCACAGGCGTAAATCTGCAAGACGGGCTGACCAAGGCAAGCCTGCGTATGATCCCGATCAACGCCAACGAACGCATCGCCGAGATTACAAAATGGCTGGATACAAAACCCCTGCCCGCCAGTGTCAGCACTGAATGGACCGGCGACCAAGAGGATCAGGCCGAAAGTCAGGCGTTCCTAAGCTCTGCGTTCACCGCGGCCTTGGGACTGATGTTTATTATTCTGCTGGCCCAATTCAACAGCATCTACAATTCGGTTCTGGTGTTAATCGCTGTGGTCTTGTCCACGACTGGCGTGCTGATCGGGATGTTGGTCATGGATCAGACGTTCTCTATCATTATGACGGGCACGGGTATCGTCGCCTTGGCCGGGATCGTGGTGAACAACAACATTATCCTGATCGATACCTATCAGGAATTCAGCCAATATATACCCCGGATCGAGGCCATCATTCGCACAGCGCAGGCACGGATCCGTCCGGTTTTGCTGACCACCATCACAACGATGGCGGGACTTGCGCCGATGATGTTCGGCCTTAGCCTTGATTTCGCCAATGGCGGCTACACGATAGACAGCCCCACTGCCCTTTGGTGGAAGCAGCTGGCCACGGCCGTTGTGTTCGGACTTGGTGTGGCGACGGTTCTCACTCTTATGGTGACCCCATCGCTGCTGGCCGTGCGCGTATGGGCGACAACCTATGCCCGCTGGATTGCCCGGTTGTTGGCCAAAATGTCGCTGGGTCGTGCCAGCAAGGCAGCCCAGGATTGGGCCCTGCAAAAGGATGCGCAGCGTCTAACCACCGGAATCCTGATCTGGGGCGATGACCCGGCCCCAGCGGCGGCAACTGGCCCTGCTGCGAAGTTGCGCGCCGCTGAATAGCGTTGCGAAATGCCTTTAGGCAGCCGCAAGTTCAGTTTGCTGCTGCCTAAGTTTCGGCATGGTAAAGATCACCAGCGTCACAGCAGCCAGCCCACATAACGCTATGCTCGCGACCATCGGCAATGCTGTCCCGTCGAAGAACGGTGTCGAAAGGCCAATGCAAATTGCGCTGGTCAACATGGTCATGCTTCCGCTGAGCGATGATGCCATGCCGGCACGTCGACCATGGGCGTCAAGTGCGGCAACCATGGCCGACGGGATCACCACGCCCAGACAGGCATAGGCCAGAAACAGGCCGATCAGCAGTAGCCACATGCCATTAAAACCGGCCAGCATAAGTACAGCCAATATCGTCGCGCAAGTTGCAAATCCAAACACACCGCGCCCGATCAATGTGGCCAGCCCCCAGTTATCCGCCAAACGACCGGCGATCTGGGTGGCAATAAAAAAACCGACAGCATTGAATGCAAAGGCCAGTGAAAATTCGGTCGGGGTCAGGCCATATTGTCCGGTATAGACAAAGGAGGCGCTTGAAACAAAAAGGAAAAAGCTGGCCATGCCAAAGCCCGCGATAAAGGTCAGGCCAACAAACACCGGATCACGCAGCAATATGCCACAGCTGCGCGACAGCTCTTTGATATTCACATTGCGGCGGCGTTGGGGTTTCAACGTCTCGGGCAGCATGACTTGGGCAAGGGTCAGGCTAAGGGCCGCAAATATTCCCATCACAAGGAAAATTTCGCGCCAGCTGCCCAAGGCCACAATGCCACTGCCCGCCAAGGGGGCCAGCATCGGCGAAATCGAAATCACCAGCATGATCGTCGCCATCAACCGCGTGGCCTGTGCGCCGGTGTACAAGTCGCGGATGATCGCGCGGGGGATCACCATGACGGTCGCCCCGCCGATGCCCTGAACCAGACGGCCAATCACGAGCACCTCGATTGATGGGGCGGATGCGCAAATAACGGAACCTACTGCAAAAATGCTCATTCCGATCAGCAGTGTCTTTTTGCGTCCGATCTGATCCGACAACGGACCATAGACAAGTTGCGCAGTACCGTAGGCCAGAAAATAGGCAACCAAGGTCAACTGCGCGCCCGAAACCGAAGTCCCGAGAGCCGCTTCGATCGCGGGCAGTGCAGGCAGGTACATGTCGATAGCAAAAGGACCGGTCACACAGATCAGACCAAGAATCAAAGCAGTTCGGAGCATTCCGGTTTGCATGGGGTTTCCTTTTGGTTTGGGTAACGGGTCGCAACAGTCGATCCTGTGCTGCAATGCAGCAATATGAATTTTCAATTATCACGCAAACGACAAGTTTCAAGTGTGGTCAACGACCTGCCCAGCACATAGCCGTGAGATAGCGTTGAATTCATTGTCTCAGCGACCAACTGCTCTAGGTTTGAACAGATGTATATTTAAGAAAGGGATCAAGAATGTTTCGCACCGTTTTCACCACATCTGTCGTCCTTGCCATCGCAAGTGTCGCCGCCCTGCCCGCATTTGCGGCAGACCTTATCACGAAGACCAGCTCCCATTCCGTGCCTGTCACCATGGATCGGCTTGAGGCCGCTGTTAATTCTGCCGGGGCCACAGTCTTTGCCCGGGTCGACCATGCGGCGGGTGCCGAAAAGGTCGATATGTCCTTGCGGCCGACCACGGTTTTGATTTTCGGAAATCCGGCCCTTGGCACGCCCGCAATGGCCGACGGGCAAACAACGGGGCTGGATTTACCGTTGCGCGTGCTTGCCTATGCAGATGCCGAAGGCGTTGTGCATGTCGCCTATCATGATCCGGCAACATTGGCTAAAGACCACGGCCTGCCAACCGACGCTGAGTATCTTGCAAAGATGACAGGTGCACTGGACAAGCTGACTTCCAAGGCAGTCGCCGAGGATTAATGGATACAGGCGGCCTGCCAATTTGCATGGATCTTTGCCGCCTGCCCCGAACTCCGCCCTTAAGCGTCTACATCGCGCGGTCAGATCAATTTGCATCCTCAGACTGCTGGCGCTGCCACAGCTGGGAATAGCGACCATTGCGGGACAGCAGATCGTCATGGCTGCCTTGCTCCACAATCTCCCCCTGCTCCAGCACCACGATACGGTCCGCTTCGGCGACCGTGGACAGACGGTGCGCGATGGTCAGCACTGTGCGCCCTTTGCCCGCCTGACGCAGGGCATCCTGGATTTCGTGCTCTGTCTCGCTGTCCAGCGCGCTGGTGGCTTCGTCCAGCAAAAGGATGGGCGGGTCTTTCAGCAAGGTGCGTGCGATCCCGACACGTTGCTTCTCTCCTCCCGACAGCTTGAGCCCGCGTTCGCCCACAGCCGTGTCGTACCCACGCGGCAAACTCTGGATGAAGTCATGGATTTGCGCAGCTTTTGCAGCGGCTTCGATGTCGGCTTGAGTGGCATTGTCGCGTCCGTACCCGATGTTGTAGCCGATCGTGTCGTTGAAAAGTACCGTATCTTGCGGCACGACACCAATAGCCCAGTGCAGGCTTTCTTGTGTCACGTCGCGCACGTCTTGGCCGTCAATCTTTAACGCGCCACCCTGCACATCATAGAACCGGAACAAAAGCCGCCCGATGGTCGATTTACCCGACCCCGTTGATCCGACGATCGCCACCATTTCACCCGGTGCCGCCTCGATGGATACGCCCTTGAGGATCTGGCGGTCCGGATCATAGCCAAAGCGCACATCCGTTAACGTTACCCGCCCGCCATCAACTTTCAGTTCAGACGCATCAGGTTTATCCGTGATCTCGGCAGGTTGATCCAGCAGCGTGAACATCTGCCCCATATCGACCAAAGCCTGCCGAATTTCGCGGTAGACCGTACCAAGGAAGTTCAGCGGAATGGTAATTTGGACCATATAGGCGTTAACCATAACGAAATCGCCCACCGTCAGCGTGCCATTTTGCACACCAATTGCCGCCATCACCATCACACCAACCAAGCCACAGGTGATCAGCAAGGACTGCCCAAAGTTGAGAAAAGCCAATGAATAGTTGGTCTTGATCGCCGCTTCTTCATAGCCGGCCATCGCGTTGTCATAGCGTTGCGCCTCGCGGGATTCGGCACCAAAATACTTAACCGTTTCATAGTTCAGCAAGCTGTCGATCGCCTTTTGGTTGGCGTCGGTGTCTTGATCGTTCATCTGACGGCGCAGTTTTACCCGCCATTCGGTCACTGCAAAGGTGAACCAGACATAAAGCGCGATCGTCACAGCCACGACCAGCAGATACCAAAAGTCAAACAGCACAGTCAGGATGATCCCGATCAACACCAGTTCAAGGATCAGCGGGCCGATGGAAAACAGCAAGAAACGCAGGAGAAAATCGACACCTTTGACGCCACGTTCGATGATCCGGCTTAAACCACCCGTTTTGCGAGTGATATGATAGCGCATGGAAAGTTTGTGCATGTGCTGGAACGTTTCCAGCGCTAACATCCGCAATGCCCGCTGACCGACCCGCGCAAACACTGCATCGCGCAACTGCTGAAAGCCGACGTTCATCGCCCGCGCGATGCCATATGCAACAGTCAATCCAACCGCGCCAAGCGCTAATAGCGGCACACCTTCGTTTGCCAAACCGTCGACAGCACCTTTGTAAAGCACTGGAATGGTGACAGAAATAAGTTTTGAGACGATCAGGAAAATCATCGCCCAAACGACACGTTTTTTCACCCATGGCATATCATCAGGCCACAGATAGGGTGCTACCTTTTGCAAAACCAACAGGTTCGACTGACGCTCGGCTGCGTTAGCAATTTCTTCTTCGGTCATGGGGTTTTGGGCTGGATTTTTTGCGCCAGTTTGGGCGCGGGCGGTATCGGCTGACATGAATGATCCTGAAATGCTAAGATCACTACATAGGCCGCAAATCCGGAGGTTGCCAGTGCGGCAGGCAAATTCGTCGTGCGGTTGTGCCGTGCGGCCCTAGTCAGGTAGGTCGAACACCTGACCTGGATAGATCAAATCAGGGTCGCGGATTGCCTCGCGGTTGGCCTCGAACACACGCAAGTACAACGTCGGATCACCATAACGTTCGCGCGCAATCGCCCACAGTGTAGCCCCTTCCTGCACGGTGACCGCCTTGATCGGCCCGTCGTAATTCGCCGTCGCCCGGGCCAGTGTTTCTGCGCTTTCGCGCTTGAACGGGGTTTCGACACGGCTGATGACCTTCCCAGCTTCGTTCAGTTCGTCCACACGCAGGGTATAAATGCCAGTCTCGATGTCTTTGATATCGCCCCGCCAGCGCCCATTTTCATCGATAACCAGTTTCCCGACAGCGACATTGTCCAGATATACCTGCACCGTGGCCCCGTCGGTCTGGGCACGCCCGGACAGTCGGACCTCGCCTTGTTCGGAATAGCTGATGGTGTCCAGCGCGATACTGCCTGTTACGTTCGGCACCGTGTCGGCCAACAGCTCCACGCCATCCTCAGTTGATTTCAATAGCGCCACTTGCTGTGGTGGTGCGGTTGGCTGGGGTGTTTGGGGTACCGCGTCTGCGGCATCGGCCTGTCCGGTCTGCGTATCTTTTGTCGCAGTTTCCATTTTTGCTTCAGATGGTTCAATCGCATCTTCCGCAGGTGACTGCAGCGTTGCAGCGACTACCGGCGCGGGTGTCATTGGCGCAAGGATAACCTCATCTTGCGACCGCACTGCAGTATCATTGATCGCTGCCTCAAGGCTCAACACTTGGCCTTTGCCATTAGGCGGCAAAACAGCAAATGCTGCGAACTTCCCCGCACTATCGGCGGTGGCCGTTGCGATTTCTGATCCGTTGCTGATGACCTTGACGGTACTGCCCGGCTCTGCCCGCCCTGCGATCACCGTCATGCCATCCGGCTCACGGCGGACCTCGTCAAAGCTTGGCGATTGAAGGGGCACCACATCGGCTGCGTCGCTCGTTTCAGGTTTGGGAACCGCGGTTGGCTCAGGCGTGACCAGTTTAGGAACGGCAGTGGCGACGGGTGTGGACATCGCAAGGTCGGACATCTGCGCGGTGCGATTGGCAAACGCATATGCAACAACCGCCACAATCGCTACCACAGCAACCCCGCCCAAAGCCCGAGCATTTCGCGATTGGAACATCGACATGACCATCACCCCCTTGGAACGCACCACATTGAGCACTTGTAGCAAGCAGGGTAACAAGGGTCAAAATAGAGCTGCACGAAAGCTTCACATTTACGGACAAGGATCCTGCCATGTTTCAAAAATCTGTCTGCGTTTATTGCGGATCGCGTCCGGGTGCCGACCCCGAATATATTCAGGATGCTCAAGCCGTTGGCCGTGGGTTGGCTGAAAATAACTGGCGGCTGGTGTATGGCGCTGGTGATGTCGGGTTGATGGGGGCGGTTGCGCGGGCGGCCCAAGAAGCAGGGGCAACCACCTTTGGTGTGATCCCCGAACATCTGGTGAAATGGGAGGTCGGAAAAACCGACTTAACTCAATACATCGTCACAGAAACCATGCACGAGCGTAAGAAGGTCATGTTCATGAACTGCGATGCCGTAGTCGTTTTGCCAGGCGGTGCCGGGTCACTGGACGAGCTGTTCGAGGTGCTGACATGGCGTCAACTGGGCCTGCATGAAAAGCCCGTAATCCTAGTGAATACAAATGGTTACTGGGACCCGTTGATGCATCTCTTGAAGCATGTGGTGGCCAGCGGGTTCGCCGACAAAACTTTGCTGGAGTATTTTGTTTTGGTCCCCAACGCACACGCAGCAATCGAAGCGCTGAAGCGTCCCTTAGCAGTAGTCGGCTAGGGTAAGACCTTCGACGGCCGCATTCGCGTGGATTGTTGGCATCGCCTAATCAGGACCGCTCTTAATTGGGGCGTCGATGGTTGGCTACCGCAAGACAGGCAATCCTTAGGCGTGGTTACTTTGTCCCGATAGCAAAAGGCCACCCGACAGCAGGGTGGCCTATCTTTGCTTGCACAGATCAAATTCCTAGTCCTGGAAAACGAACCTGCGCCAGTTCTTGATGTGGCAAAATTATCTCGCGAACTGGAAATCGCGACACGCTCTGGTCAGCACTACGCCGCTTCAAGATCCGCTTTTACAATCTTTTCAATTTCTTCGACGGGATGGTTGGTGAGTGTTTTTGGGATTTCACCAACGACCTTGGCGGCGACCTCTTGGTGCATCTCATCGCGCAATTCGCCCAATGTCTTGGGGGGTGCCACGATCACTATCTTGTCAAAGAGCCCTTTGTGGGCCTGCTTGTAAAGAATGTCAGACAGTTCACGGGCAAAGCGGTCTTTTGAAAGCTGGTGCCAATCCGTGTCGTCAACCGCTGAGCGGTGTACCGAAGGGCCGTCATTAAATCGCCCGCGACGATTCGCTGCCTGCTCTCTGTTAGGCGGGTTTTCTTGCTCTTCTTCGCGAAATACCTGCAAGAACGGATCTTCGCCATCCGTCTCGTTTACCATAAACAACGCCTTTTCACCGTCAGCGATCAGCACCCAAGTTCCGTTTTCAATCTTAGCCATCTGTCTGCTCCTATCTTGTGAATTGCTTCACTACAAAAACGTCTGCCGGATGGTGTTGTTCCAAAGAAAAAGCCCCACAAACAGCGTTTGCGGGGCTATAAACTTATTTTTTCAAACGCTTACATGCGCGATGCGACATTTTCCCAATCGACCAAGTTATCAAGGAAGTTGGTCAGATAGTCAGGGCGCGCATTGCGGAAATCGATGTAATAGGAATGTTCCCACACGTCGCAGCCCAGCAAAGCAGTCTGACCAAAACATACGGGGTTCACACCGTTTTCAGTCTTGGTCACCTTTAGGCCGCCGTCTTTATCTTTGACCAGCCATGCCCAACCTGAGCCGAACTGGCCCGCGCCTGCCGCTTTGAAATCGTCCTTGAACTTGTCCACGGATCCGAAGCTTTCAGTGATCGCTTTTTCCAGATTGGTCGGCATTGCGTTGCCCTTTGGCCCCATCATTTCCCAGAACTGATTGTGGTTCCACAGCTGGCTGATGTTGTTAAAGATGCCGCTTTGCGCCACAGCTTTGGGGTCATAGGTGCCTTTGATGATCTCTTCGAGGGATTTGTCAGCCCATTCGGTGCCTTCAATCGCCTTGTTTCCGTTCACGACATAAGCGTTGTGGTGCTTATCGTGATGATATTCCAGCGTTTCAGCAGACATACCCTTGGAAGCAAGGGCGTCGTGGGCGTAGGGAAGATCGGGAAGTGAAAAAGCCATGTTTTGGGCCTCCGTTGATTGATTTCATCTAGGTCACATGAAGCCCGTCGTGGCCCAAGGTCAAGGGGCTGGGCACAAAGTTCGTATCGCGAAGACACGTCGTTCAGGCGGATTTCACCTGACGTCTTGGGGGTACAACCGATCGGCACCGCCGAAAGTTCCGCCATCTCAAGGGCTTTTCCGCGCCGTTTTGGGGCACACACCCTAGCGGCGGTGATAATTCACTTCGGATCCGGGCTGTGCTGCGATCTTTAGCAGATCGAACACATATTGCGCGACCGAGCGGAAACAGACCAGTTCTGCTGTATCGTCATCCACCATCCAGAATGCGGCGGGCACCTGCGCTAGCCGCGTGCGCCGTATCGTGCCGGGGGCAAAGGCACCAGGCGACGTATCGACAGGGGCAAGTTTAGCCAGAACCTCGCGAATGTGCTTGCCCGTCAGACGAAACACGGCGCGCGCATCGGACACATTTACCGCCAACGCGTGATTGCTGCCAATGGCCTTGTGCAAAGCCTCAAGGTTAGTTGCGACATCGGTATATGGGCATATCAGCAGCAGCTCATCAGGGGACATCCAAGCGATGCCTTTGCCCAAGGTCAGATTGATGCTGCGCATATCTGGCATATCAACCTTCGTAATTTTCTTGAGCGGCTTTTTCAAATATCCCGCCGTCAGATCACCACGGATCGAGATCATGCCAACCGGATCAAGGGCGACAATCTCAGCGATGCCTTGATTATAGACGGCGCCGTTCAGCGCGCTAATGGGCTCAGACATTCTGCTTCTCCCCTTCTTTATCGTAAAACACCGGATCGACGATCTTTGCGCTATAGGTTTTGCCATCAGTGCCGGGGAATTCCAGCACCTCGCCCATGCGGTCTGGTCCGTTTAGGATCAACCCCATCGCGATCCCTTTGCCCAGAGTTGGCGAATGATAGGTCGAAGTCACGCGCCCGATCATGTTGCGCTGGTTGTTTTCGTTCACGCCCTCGCCCACGGCATAGGCCCCGTCCGGCAAGGTACTTCCATCTGTTGTCTCAAGCCCCACCAGTTTCCAACGGGTCGGGTCCGCCATATGGCTACGCTGCTGTGCGCGCTTGCCAAGATAGTCGTCCTTCTTCTTCGAGATCGCCCAGTTCAGCCCCAGATCCTGCGGGATCACGGTGCCGTCGGTTTCGTCCCCGATCATGATGAAACCCTTTTCGGCGCGCAGGATGTGTAGACATTCCGTGCCATAAGGCATCACACCCAGATCATGGCCCGCGACCATCAGCGCATCCCAGAATGCTTGGCCAACGCCCGCATCCACTGCAATTTCATAGCTTAATTCGCCCGAGAACGAGATGCGATAAATCCGGCATTTGAACCCGCCAAGCTCGCCATCGACCCACTCCATAAAGCCAAGCGCGTCTTTGCTAACATCCATTCCACCCAACTTTTCCAAGCACTTGCGGGCATTGGGGCCGACCACGGCGATTTGCGCGTATTGTTCGGTGATATTGGCGACATAGACGTTCCAATCCCACCACTCGGTTTGCAGCCATTCCTCCATATGCTGGTGGATACGCTCCGCACCGCCGGTGGTGGTGTGGCACAGGAATGTGTCGTCATCGATGCGCGCGACCACGCCATCGTCGATCAGGAAACCGTTTTCCGAACACATCAAGCCATAGCGGCATTTACCCGGTTTCAGGCTGCTCATCATGTTGGTGTAGAGCATATCAAGGAACTTGCCCGCATCCGGCCCTTTGACGATGATCTTGCCAAGGGTAGAGGCATCTAGCAGGCCCATATTTGTGCGCGTATTCGTGACTTCGCGCATAACGGCGTCATGGGTCGCTTCGCCGGGGCGGTTATAGGAATAGGGCCTGCGCCAATGACCGACAGGTTCCCATTCAGCGCCGTTGGCCTCGTGCCAGTCATGCATCGGTGTGCGACGCAGCGGTTGGAATACGTCGCCGCGCGCCTCGCCGCCAATCGCGCCCATGGAAATGGGGTGGTATGGCGGGCGGAACGTTGTGGTGCCAACGGTCGGAATATCGGCATCCAAAGCCCCGGCGAGGGTCGCAAGACCATTGATATTGCTTAACTTTCCTTGATCAGTTGCCATGCCAAGGGTGGTGTAACGTTTTGTATGCTCGACACTGACAAAGCCTTCTTGGGCGGCCAAACGCACGTCAGAAACTTTGACGTCGTTCTGATAATCCAGCCATGTCTTCTCGCGCAGTTTCACGTTGGCACCGTGGGGCATCATCCAGACCGGAGCCAAGGCGGATTCCTCTTGGCGGTCGGCATTGGGCGATACGACATCCACAGGCAGCTTGAAGCCCAATGTGGTGACAACGCCGTCAGCCGCCGCGTGGGCGTCATGCAAGATGTCATCCAGCCCAAAGAACCCCGCCGCAGCACCTGCAGCTGTGACAAACCCGTGGCCGTCCGCACCAATCGGTGGATGGTTCACGTCAGGGCGGAAGCTGGCAAGGTTTGTATCCCAGACCAGCTTGCCACCGCAGTGAGACCACAGATGCACAACAGGCGACCAGCCACCCGACATGGCGACCGCATCACATTCGATGGTTTGCAAAACCGCGCCTTCGCCGGCTTGGCTGCACACATCAACGGACGTCACCCGTTTGCCGCCTTTGACTGACGACACCGCGTGACCCATCATTACGCGGATCCCCAGTTCTTTGGCGCGCGCCATCAAAATGGAATCTTCGGGCAGCACGCGGGCGTCAAGGATCGCGGACACTGTTAGCCCAGCTTCAACCAATGCGATGGCCGTCCGATAGGCATCGTCGTTGTTGGTGACAACAACCGTGCGATCCCCAACAGAGACGCCAAAATTAACCACATAATCACGCACTGCAGCCGCGAGCATCACGCCCGGTATGTCATTGCCAGCAAAAGATAACGGACGTTCGATCGCGCCGGTTGCAGTGATGATATGACCCGCGCGAATACGCCACAGCCTGTGACGTGGACCTTGGGCGGCTGGCGCATGGTCTTTCAAACTTTCGTAGCCCAGCAGATAGCCGTGATCGTAGACCCCTGCCCCCATTACGCGGGTGCGCATCTGGACGTTTTCCATCGCAGACAACTCGGTGACCAGCGCATCAACGTGCGATGTGACAGGCATATCTTCGACAACACCGCCGTCAACCGGCGCGCGCCCGCCCCAATGGGCTGTTTGCTCCAGCAAGATTACATTGGCCCCGGCCAGTGCTGCGGTGCGCGCAGCCTCGAGACCCGCAACGCCGCCGCCGATCACCAGCACATCGCAAAAGGCATGGAAATGTTCGTAGCTGTCCGCGTCTTTTTCTTTCGGTGCTTTGCCCAGACCTGCGGAATGGCGGATGATCGGCTCGTATACATGTTTCCAGAACGGCCGCGGATGGATGAACATTTTGTAATAGAACCCGGCAGGCAGGAACCTGCTGAGGTGTTTATTGATCGCACCCACGTCAAATTCAAGGCTGGGCCAGTGGTTCTGGCTCGCGGCCTCGAGCCCGTCGAACAGTTCGGTTGTAGTGGCGCGCTGGTTGGGTTCAAACTGCCCACCACGGCCAAGGTTCATCAGTGCATTGGGCTCTTCCGGCCCTGCCGCTACGATGCCACGGGGGCGGTGGTATTTGAATGACCGGCCCACCAGCATCTGGTCGTTTGCCAGCAAAGCCGACGCCAGCGTGTCGCCTTCGTAGCCACGCAACTGCTTGCCGTTGAATGAAAAGTTAACAGCATTGGATTTGTTGAGCAGGCGGCCGCCTGTGGCAATTCTGGTGCTCATGGGGTCTAACCTTGGTGTTTGCGGCAGGCGTCGAAGCCTCCGGCGGGAGTTTTCTGGGCAAAATGAAACAATGACATCACGAATCCTGCGGTGCCTGCCAATCGGGGCGGCGATCAGCTATCTTGTCGATGATATCTTGGGGGACGGTGCTGGTTTGGGCCGTATAGGTGCCAAAGATCTCCAGCGTCAGGGTATCGCGCGCAGCGTGAAACCATTTGCCACAGCCATAGACATGCCGCCAGCGTTCGAAATGCACCCCCTTGGGGTTTTCGCGCATAAACAGGTATTTTTCAAAATCATCATCCGAAGCACCCGGACCATGCCGTGTTAGATGCGCTTCTCCGCCTCCGTGGAATTCAGTTTCTTCGGCTGTGACGCCGCAATTGGGACAGGTGAGGATCAGCATGGGACGCTCCTTGGGGAGGTTGCGCGAAACGCAAAAAAGCCGACCCCGGTGACGGGATCGACTTTGGTCGCGAAAGAATTGTTGATCTTAGGCTTAGTTGCCGGCTGCGGGTTCCGCAGCACCTTCAACAGGTTCTGTTGCACCTTCAACAGGTACTGTTGCACCTTGCGTAGCGTCGCCAGATCCTTCGACGTTGACGTTGACGTCGCGGGTTGTGTCCATGGGATCACCGCCGGAAAAGAAGTAAAAGCCGAAGCCGATAACCAGCACGACGAGAATACCGATAATGATGCCCGTACCGTTGCCACTGTTTTTGTTGACGGTGGTGTTGGGTGCTTGATTGTTGTTTGGCGTAGCCATTGTACTAATCCTTCATAAACGGTGTATGGATGTACAACACCGTGAACGCGGAAATTGTTCCCGCAAATATGTAAATTCTTGTTGAAAGCTAAAAACATTAGTGCGCCACCCCTGCAGCCACGCTTTCATCGATAAACCGGCCTTCTTGAAAACGGTTCAGTCCGAAGGCATCAGTGAGGGGCGAGCGGCCCTTCGCCATTAGTTCGGCCATGGCCCAGCCGGACCCCGGGATTGCCTTGAACCCGCCGGTACCCCAGCCGCAGTTGATGAACACGCCATCAACGGGGGTTTTACTGAGGATCGGAGAGCGGTCGCCCGTCACGTCCACAATACCACCCCATTGGCGCAACATCTTTAGGCGCGAGACCATCGGGAAGGTCTCGATCAGGGCGCGCACGGTTTCCTCGATATGGTGGAAAGACCCGCGTTGGGTGTAGTTGTTGTAGCCGTCCGTGCCGCCGCCGATGACCATCTCGCCCTTGTCAGATTGAGACATATAGCCATGCACCGTATTGGCCATCACGACCACATCCATGCAGGGTTTAATCGGCTCGGACACCAATGCCTGAAGTGAAACGGATTCGATGGGTAGCCGGAAACCCGCCATATCAGCCAGATGGCCCGAATGCCCCGCAACCACCATTCCCAGCTTGTCACAATCAATGTCGCCGCGATTGGTGGAGACGCCAACCACCTTGCCGCCCTCAGAGCGGATGCCGGTGACTTCGCATTTCTGGATTACGTCCATACCCATGTCAGAGCACGCCCGCGCATAGCCCCAAGCCACAGCATCGTGCCGCGCCGTGCCACCGCGTGCTTGCCACAGGCCGCCCAAAACAGGATAGCGCGGACCATCAATGTTGATGATCGGTACCAGTTCCTTGACCTTTTCGGGGCTGATGAATTCTGTCGTCACACCCTGCAACGCATTTGCGTGGGCCGTGCGTTGATAGCCGCGGACCTCGTGATGGGTTTGGGCCAGCATGATCACGCCACGGGGTGAAAACATGACGTTATAGTTCAGATCCTGACTCATGGTCTCGTAGAGACTGCGGGCCTTTTCATAGATCGCGGCCGACGGGTCTTGCAGATAGTTTGAGCGGATGATCGTTGTGTTACGGCCGGTGTTGCCGCCGCCCAGCCAGCCTTTTTCCAAGATCGCCACATTGGTGATGCCAAAGTTCTTGCCCAGATAATAGGCCGTCGCCAGACCGTGCCCGCCTGCCCCGATGATAATCACATCATAGCGCTTTTTGGGCTGCGCGTCGCGCCATGCCCGTGTCCATCCTGTATGATGGCGCAATGCTTCTCGGGCGATGGCAAAGGCTGAATATTTTTTCATAAAGACGGTCCCCGGCATGGATTCGCACGCTTTCGCGCGATTGAGTTCTTTCTGGGTGAGCAGGCGAAAAAGAGGATACCCCCCGCGGCATTCCGTAGCAGTTTTACGACATCGCCCACAATCGCACAAATCATAGATCAGGGTGCTGCAATATGGCCCCTTTTGTCACAGGGCAACACGGTTTAGATGTGCGTCCGACTGAATGAATGGACCCGACCTTTATGAACTTTTGGATCATCGCCGCCGCTGGTGCGACCCTTGTCACCGTTTTGCTGATCCGCGCCTTGTGGCGAGGGGCGACGACACCTGTGCCAACACGGGTCGAACAGGACCTGCAAGTGTACCGCGACCAACTGGCCGAGGTCGAACGCGAGGTGGCGCGCGGTGTTCTATCATCCGACGACGCTGCTCGCGCCAAAACCGAAATTTCGCGCCGGATTCTGGCTGCGGATACCAGCCGCGCGTCGCAAATGCAGGCCGGGGCGGCCCCCTCAAAACTTCTTATGGCCGTGATTGCGCTGGCGTTGATCGGGGGCAGTTTGTTTATGTATGCCTCGCTTGGGGCACCGGGCTATAGTAATCTGGCTCTGAAGGACCGTATCGCCTTTGCCAAAAACTTGCGCGAAACCCGGCCCAGCCAGGCCGAAGCCATTGCCGGTGTGCCTGAGGCCTCGGTGGCACCGGCGCTAAGCCCGGATTACGAAGCCTTGCTGACGCGGTTGCGTGAAACAGTGGCAAAGCGGCCCGATGATATTCAGGGTCAGACACTGCTGGCGCAAAATGAGGCGCGTGTCGGAAATTTCTCGGCTGCGGCCGATGCGCAATCCGCGGTGGTGCGTTTAAAAGGTGCCGATGCAACGACCGAAGAGGTCGTGAATTACGGCGAGTTGCTGATTATGGCTGCGGGTGGATATGTGTCGCCCGAAGCCGAGGCTGTCATGCGTGCGGTGCTCACGCGCGACGCGGAGAACGGCACTGCCAGCTATTACTGGGGGTTGATGTTGATCCAGACCGGGCGTCCGGACCAAGGGTTTCGGATATGGGACGGCTTGTTACGCCGCGGCCCCGCCGACGCGCCTTGGATCGAACCGATACTAGGTCAAATAGAACCAGTCGCCGATCTGGCTGGTGTTGATTACGTCATTCCGGACATCGGTGCGGGCACCCTATCCGGCCCGTCCAAAGACGATATCGACGCCGCGCAAGACATGTCCCCCGCCGAGCGGATGGAGATGATTGGATCGATGGTTGAAGGTCTGTCCGACCGGCTGGCGACCCAAGGCGGGCCTGTCGAGGACTGGGCGCGTCTGATTTCGAGCCTTGGTGTATTGGGGCAAGCCGATCGCGCGCAGGCTATCTATGACAACGCGATTGAGGTCTTTGCAGATGATCCGGCAGCGACGGATGTGATCAAACGCGCCGGCGAACGGGCGAATGTCGCGGAATGATATACGAAGATATCACAGAGTTCGCCGCAGCCCTTCCGCCCATGCAGGCATTGATCGGCTTGGATTTGGGTGAAAAAACTATCGGCGTTGCAGTGACAGACAGTTTTCTGTCTATTGCGACCCCGCTTGAAACCGTTCGGCGCAAGAAATTCGGCATCGACGCCGCCCGCCTGTCCGAGATCATCGCAGACCGGCGCATTGGCGGGCTGATCCTTGGCCTGCCGCGTAATATGGACGGATCAGAGGGGCCACGGTGCCAGTCGACCCGCGCCTTTGCCCGCAATTTTGACAAGCTGGGCGACATTCCGATCAGCTATTGGGATGAACGCCTAAGCACGGTTGCTGCAGAACGCGCCCTGCTTGAGGCGGATACGTCCCGCAAACGTCGCGCAGAGGTGATCGATCACGTGGCAGCAGGGTATATTCTGCAAGGTGTATTGGACCGCTTGCGCGTCTTGCGCACCCAAGGAGACACGCGATGACAGATGAAATTTGGAAACGGGACGAGGTCGAAAGCCCCTGCATCAAGCTGTGCATCGTACATCCTGAGACGCGGTTATGTACAGGGTGTTTGCGGTCCATCGACGAGATTAGCGCGTGGTCCCGCATGACACAGGACGCGCGGCGTCAGGTCATAGCTGAATTGCCCTCGCGGGCGGGTGCGCATTCAAAACGGCGTGGTGGTCGGGCCGCTAAATTGGCCAGACAACAAGATTAAGCTTTTTACTGCGCGACGCCGTACAGGAATTCCAACAAAAGATCGCTGGTCTGCGCGCCTTCGCTTTCGGAGGGGCCGTAGTTGTCATTTGCCGAAGCGACATGGGTGGCCGTTTGAAAATGCTGTGCCGCAGTCCAATAGCCACAGGTAGGTGCCATGGGCTTAAAGGCGATTACATTACCGCTTTGGGTATCAACGTTTGCTGTCATTGCTCTGTCTCTCAATTAATTGCCACGATGATTCTGTCTCGTGGTTCAGTTATCGGAATTTTACCTTCCGATTTTATTAACTAACCTCCAAGTTAAGGCGAGAATGGGGCAAAAGAGAGGAATTAGCGCCCAATTGCGAACCGATACCTAAGTATTGTTTCCAACTGGCGCATAGGTGCAAATTTAATAGGCAGGCAGAATTAGCCACGAACCGGGGTCATGTGCTTGCAGGTCAGAGGCCCAGTGATTTGCGCAACATGTTTAATGCCACAAGGATCAAAAACACCGCAAAGACTCGTCTAAGCGGCTTGGGGTCCATTGCATGGGCTAGCTTTACGCCCAACGGGGCCGTGATGAGCGTCATCGCAATGACAATCGCAAATGTCGGCAAGTTCACTGCACCGACCGTCAATGGCGGACTGTTCTGGCCCGATGCCACCATCAAAAACCCGATCACCGATGGCACCGCAATCAAAACGCCAAACCCTGCAGCCGTGGCAACAGCACGGTGGATCGGCACGTTGAATAGGCTCATTAACGGCACGCCAAAGCTGCCCCCGCCGATCCCCATCAACACCGACAGGAACCCGACCGATGGCGACAGCACGGCACGTTTCAGACCCGTTGGCATCGCCTGACCCAAGCGCCATTCAGACCGCCCGAACGCCATATAAAGCCCAACTATCAGCGCCAGCCCACCAAAAATCCCTTGCAGCACGGATGTGCGCAGCTGTGCGACTGTCAGCATCCCGATTATCGCCCCGATCACAATGCCGGGTGCCCATGTTCTCAGGATGCTCCAATCAACAGCGCCCTTTTTATTATGGCTGTGCACCGACCGAAGGGACGTCACAATGATGGTTGCAAGCGATGTTGCCAGACACATTTGCATCAATTGCGGCCCGTCATAGCCAAGTGTCTGGAACGCATAGAAAAATGCAGGTACCAAAACGATACCGCCGCCCACACCCAACAGCCCGGCCAAAACCCCGGCAAAGGCCCCGATAAACATGATCAACACGATCATCTGGATCAATAGGGTTATATCAGGCATGGCATAGGCTCCTCAAAAGATTGCCTTTTGTGCTACACCGCTTTTTGGGCCTCTGCCAGCGTTTGCATCGCATCAAGGGCATCAATCAAAACTTGACGGTCTGCATCAGGACCTGACGCGTTTTCAGAAAGCATCCGCCGCCATATCCGCGCGCCGGGACGGCCTGCAAAAAGGCCCATCATGTGGCGGGTGATCTGGTTCAGGCGTCCGCCCCCGTCAATATGCGCATCAATATAGGGCAGCATCTGTTCGACTGCGGCCTCGGCGGTGGTGTCCTCGCCCATACCATAGACACGCCGGTCTGCCTGACACAGGATATCTGCAGGACTGTGATAGGCACTGCGTCCGATCATCACACCGTCCAGCCCGCCGTCCAGAAACGTCTCGGTTTGATCCAGCGATGTGATCCCACCGTTCACCGAGATATGCAGGTGAGAGAAAAGTCCCTTCATCCGGTGTACGAGATCGTAATCAAGCGGTGGGATGTCTCGGTTTTCCTTGGGGCTTAGCCCCTTCAACCACGCTTTGCGCGCATGGATAGTAACGCGTTCGCAGCCTGCGCCAACGACATGCGCCAAAAATTCAGGCAAAACGGTTTCGGGGTCCTGATCATCCACGCCAATGCGGCATTTGACCGTGACATCAACATTAACTGCCCTGCGCATGGCAGCCACACATTTGGCCACCAATGCGGGCTGTTCCATCAAAACGGCGCCAAAGCAGCCCGATTGCACACGATCTGACGGGCAACCGACATTCAGGTTAATCTCGTCATAGCCCGCCTGCGCCCCCAACCGCGCGGCTTCGGCCAGTTCAGCGGGATCCGACCCACCAAGCTGAAGCGCCAGCGGATGTTCCTGCGCATTGTGGTCCAGCAAATGCAAAGCTCCCCCGCGCACCAATGCGGGCGAGGTGACCATCTCGGTATACAGCAGAGTCTGTTTTGACATCAGCCGGTGCAAATAGCGACAATGGCGGTCAGTCCAGTCCATCATCGGGGCGACGGATAGTCTAGCGTGTTGGTTTATCTGCATTATTCTTGTAACTTCAAACTCTTGCCGGCCAGTGATCGACGCGGGCAACGCCCTCACACATCCCGATCTGACCCTTTTCGACGACCTTATTCGCGCTTGGCGCACAAGATACGTCCACTATAGCCATGCTTGTCACCAGGGGATACCGGATCAGACGCGATGGCTGCATTGCAAACGTGCCCTAGCACAGCCACTGCACCAGTTTCAAATGGCACGGCCTGCGATCAGACGAATGGCCCCGTATTTACCGCTCAGTAAAGGGTATGGCGCTGAAGCGTCCGAGTTGTCGCAGATCAGGCAAAAGAAATAGCAACGTTGCCAAAGGGCCCGAAATCGGCGGTGATATCTGTGCCGGAGGGGCATTCGACGGGGCGGATAAAGCTGCCGGACAGGATAATCTGACCGGGTTCGATGCTTTGACCATATTGCGCCATGCGACGGGCCAGCCAGACGACGCTTTCAACCGGATCGTTCAGCACCCCTGCCCCAAGGCCGGTTTCCTCGACCTCGCCGTTTCGCATTGTGATCGCCCCGACCCAACGCAGATCAAAGGCGTCGACGGCGTGTTTTTGCGGCCCTAGCACAATCCCCGCATTGGCAGCGTTGTCGCTGATGGTGTCCAAAACGGTGCGGTTTTTTCCAGTCTCGGCGTCCTGCCGAACGATCCGGGTATCCAAAATCTCGATGGACGGGGTCACATAATCGGTCGCCGTCAGAACTTCGGCGCGGGTTACATCTGCCCCGCCGATCGCTGATTTCATGACAAAGGCAATTTCAGCTTCAATCCGAGGCTGGATAAACCGGCCTGCCGGTACGGTCGCGCGGTGCTCAAACACCATGTCGTCGAACAAAATACCGCTATCGGGAATGTCGATGTTCAGTGCATATTGCATCGCCCTTGAGGTAAGCCCGATTTTCCAGCCCACAACTTTTTGACCATTTGCGATTTTGGCGCTGCGGATGGCGTTCTGAACTGCATAGGCGTCATCCATTTCCATGTCTGGGTAACGTTTTGAGAGCAGACCGATCTGCACACCTGTCGCTTCGGCATTCAACAGATCAGCAGCGGCTTGAGCGTGATCAATAGCCATCATACGGCTTCATCTTCGACGGTGTTACGCAGCGTGCCGATGCCGTTCACCTCAATCTCGACCACGTCGCCGGGTTTCAGGTATTGTGGCGGATCAAGCCGCGCGCCCGAACCCGTTGGCGTGCCCGTCACGATAATATCGCCCGGTTGAAGCGTCATGAAGGTCGAGATGTATTCGATCTCGCGCCGGATCGGATGCATCATCCGTGACAGAAAATCATCTTGCCGGACCTCGCCATTAACGCGGGTGATAATGCGCGCATCGTCCAGTTGGGCGGCGTCGGTGAATGGAACAAGCCACGGCCCGATTGCGCCGGAATTGTCCCAGTTCTTGCCTTGGGTGACATTGAATTTCGCGTGGCGGACCCAATCGCGGATCGTGCCCTCATTGCATAGGGTAAGTGCCGCGATGTGATCATAGGCATCAGCCTGCGAAATACGGCGGCCCGCTTTACCGATTACGATCGCCACCTCGCCTTCGTAATCCAGCGTGTGATTTTCAGGCGGGCGGATCAGGGGGCGGTCATGGCCAGTAAAACCACTGGCAAAACGCGGGAACAAGGACATGTATTTAGGCTGCTCGGAGCCGTCATTGTATTCGGCATTGCGGTCGGGAAAATTGACCCCCACACACAGGATGCGTCGCGCATTTGGCAGCACCATCTCGTATTGAAAATCGGTGTGGGTGATCGGCTTGTCAGTTGCGGCTGCCGCCAACCGACTAAGTCCATCCGCCTGCACCGCATCAAGCAGAGTAGGCCATTGGGGAAAGTCGCCGTTTAGGGCGATCATGCCCGCATCTGCCACGGCCCCATAGTGCGTGGCACCTCGTGCCGAAAAGGTCGCGAAGTTCATTTTATCTGATCCCAAACTTCTTGAATAACGGTATGGGCCATCATCACGTCGTCACGGGTCGTGTCGAATTGGCCAACCTGAAGCCGGATGATCTTGCGTCCTTGAAACGCGCCTTGCGTCAGGTAAATTCGCCCGTCCTGATTTATCGCATCGACCAGTCGCTGCTGCATGGCGTCATCCCCCAGGCAGCGAAAGGAAAACAGGCTCAGGATTGGTTCGGTGACGATCTCGAACCCATCTGTTTCGCGCAACGCCTCGCAAAGTTCGGCTGCCCAAGCCACGTGATTGCGGATGCGGGTGCGCAGCCCCTCAAGCCCGTAAGAACGGATGAGGAACCAAAGTTTCAGTGCCCGGAAACGGCGGCCCAGCGGAATGGTCCACTCCGAATAATTGGTCACCGCCTCGCCCGTAGTTTTGAGGAATTCTGGTTCGATTTTGAGAGTGTTCACTTGCGCCGTCGGATCGCGTAGGAACTGCACCGAACAGTCGAACTGCGCACCAAGCCATTTGTGTGGATTGAATACGATGCTGTCAAATCCGCCGACGTCTGCCCAGAAGGCCGCGTGGAATTCGGGGCAAATCATCGCGGACCCTGCCCATGCCGCATCCAGATGCGTATACAGGTCATGGGCCTTGGCGACCTCTAGGATAGGACCCAACGTGTCGGACGCGCCAACGCCGGTACCGCCAGTGATCGCGATAATCCCCGCAGGGGTATGTCCAGCAGCAATGTCAGCCAAGATCGCGCGATCCAACTCCCCCGCATCCATTCCGTATCGTGGCCCGCTGCCCGGAATTCTGACCAAATTTGCCTGCCCGATCCCTGCAACCCAACAGGCCCGATCAATCGAAGAATGCACCTGATCCGAACAGTAGATTCGTAAGGCACCTTTTTGCGAAAGCCCGTCACGATTTCCCGAGAAACCCGTTGCAAGTTCCCGCATTGTCAGTACGGCCGACAGGGTTGCTGACGATGCGCTGTCTTGGATAACGCCGCTGAACCCCTTGGGCAGATCCAACGCCTGGCGCAGCCAGTCAATCATGACCCCCTCGACCTCGGTCGCGGCGGGCGAGGTCTGCCAAAGCATGCATTGTGCCGCGACCGTGTTGACCAGCATTTCGGCCAGCATCGATGGCGGTGAGGCGTTAGCTGGAAAATAGGCAAAGAAGCGGGGGTGCTGCCAATGGGTCATGCCAGGCATCACAATGTGTTCAAAGTCCGCCATGATCTGCGTCATGTCTTCGCCTTGATCCGGCGGTGATACAGGCAACTGTGCAGCGATGTCGCCTATTTGCGTTCGCGCACGCACCGGACGGTCGCGCAAGGTGCTGTGATATTCAGCCCCCCACGCGGCAATATGTTCGCCCCAATGTTTGTATTCGTCCCAGTCCATCATTCACTCTTTCGTTATTTCGCCGCTCAAATATTTTTCCGATCCTGCACCAAGCATCGGTTCGTCTGCGATAGATTAGCCCAACGCAAAAGGGCTGTTCTCCAACCAAGTAACCCTCATGGTGCAATGATCGGGCTGGCTTGGATATCTGAATCCTTGGTATCTACACCTACGAACGTCGTCCCGTGTTTGAACCAGCTTTCAGGTGCCGGTGCCCCCCAAAGGGTCTGGCGCTGCGGGTCTTTCAAATCCCATTTGATTGGTTCCAGATCGGGGTCGACGGTCTGATAGTCCGAACAATAGATTTCAATGCGGTGGCCATCGGGATCAAGGATATAAAGGAAAAAAGCGTTGGAGATTCCGTGGCGGCCGGGGCCGCGCTCGATGTTCGCCACATAGCCCGTGGTCGACATCAAATCGAGCAGGTCGATGATGTTCAGCGGGGTCGGCACCCAAAACGCAACATGGTGCATTCGCGGGCCGGTTCCATTGGTGAATGCCATGTCATGCACGCCCCCCTTGCGGTGCATCCACGCAGCCCAGAGCTTTTTGCTTTCTTCATCTTCGGTGTATTCCGTCACCCGGAACCCAAAATCGCTATAGAACGCGACCGAGGCATCCACGTCATTGCTAAAGCAGTTGAAATGGTCGATCCGCAGGGGTTTTACCCCGCGATACAGCGCGTATTTCTGATGGATCGGATCAAGCCGATCCATCTTGTGATAGAATTCGAGCGGTATTCCCATGTTGTCGGAGGTCAGCAAGGTGCGGCCTTGATAGGCGCGCTGAACCCATTCGGTCGGGCAGCCTTTGGACTGGAAATAGGTTTCTGCCTTATCCAGATCATCCTCATCAAAGGTCTTGAAGCCTAATACCTCGACCGTGCCGGGTTGTTCGGATTTTTGCAGGATGACGCAATGATGGCCGCGTTCTTCCATGGCGCGAAGATAAACATGGCTGTCGCTTTCGTCGGTGATCTGCAGTCCTAGAATTTCTGTATAGAATTTGCGTGATGCCAGCAGATCTTTGACATTAAGGCAGACGTGGCTCAGCCGGATCGTGTTGAAGTCGGGGTAAAGATTAGGGGCTGGAACAGGCATCGGGGTCTCCTCAAATCCGAAGGTCAGGTCGCAGGCGTTTGCGATTCAGGCGCACCCAGCTTTGTAATCTTGTGCTGGCTGGTGGCAAACCCGATGTGCTTTTGCTCCATATAAAAATCGAACGACCAGTCCCCGCCGTCACGACCGATGCCGCTTGCTTTGACCCCTCCGAAAGGTGTGGGCAGATGGCGGACGTTTTCGGAATTAACCCATATCATCCCTGCGTCAAGCTGATCGGTGAAGCGCAGAGCGCGGGTCAAATCGTTAGTCCAGACATAACCGGTTAGGCCATAAGGGATGTCGTTGGCGATCTGCAATGCCTCGTCCTCAGTGCTAAACGGGATCGAGGTCAGGACAGGACCAAAGATTTCTTCTTGCGCGATGCGCATTTGGTTCGTGGCATTCGTAAACAATGTCGGGCGGACGAAAAACCCCTTGTCCCCGATCGTTTCGCCACCCGCCGCGATGGTCGCCCCATCCTCGCGGGCAATATCAAAGTAGCTGATGACTTTTTTATAGTGCTCTTCTGTGACCAGCGGGCCTATTTCAGTTGCGGGGTCCAGCGGATGGCCAACCTTGATGTTGTTCACCCGCTCGATCAGCTTGGTCTCGAATTCCACGCGGATCGTGTCATGAACCAAAAGGCGTGAGGAAGACGTGCAGCGCTCTCCGTTGATCGAGTAAATCATAAAGATCACCGCATCGAGCGCCCGATCCAGATCAGCGTCATCAAACACGATCACCGGGTTCTTGCCGCCAAGTTCAAGGTGGTTGCGTTTGAGGGTGTCGGCACCTTGTTTGGTGATCATGCTGCCGGTCCGGCTTTCCCCGACAAAGGCGATAGCCTTGATCTTGGGGTGTTCACACAACGCTTTGCCCGCGCCTTCGCCAAATCCGTTGACGGTGTTCAAAACTCCGGGTGGCAGACCCGCCTCTTCAGCGATTTCAACCAGCAGACGCGCGGTCAGGGGCGATGCCTCGGCGGGTTTGTGAACCACGGTGCAGCCAGCGGCAAGTGCAGGGGCGATCTTCCATGTCGACAGCATAAACGGCGTGTTCCACGGGGTGATGACCCCCACCGGACCAATCGGCACACGGGTTGTGATGTTCATCAAGGTTGGAGATTTCAGGTGCTGCCCATCGCGGGCCTGTACAACCTGATCCGCGAAGTAGCGAAAGTTTTCAGCACCGCGCAGCGCGGCCTTGGACATAAATTTGTACGCCTGCCCCGTGTCCCAGCATTCACACAGCGCGATTTCCTCGGCGCGGGCCTCGATCCCTTCGGCAATGCGGATCAGGATTTTCTTTCGCTCAAGCGCGGGCATGTCGCGCCATGCGGCAAATGCATTGTGTGCGGCAGTGGCGGCGGCGTCGATATCGTCGTCCGTGCCATGCGCCACATCGCAGATAACGCTTTTGTCCACCGGCGAGATCGTTTGGAAAACGCCCCCGCCGCCGGGCACATCCACCCCTCCAATTCGGTTCAGGATGCCGGTCTTGCGGAAACGGTCGAGATAGCCGTTCAGAATTGCGATATTTTTTTCAAGCATGCTCATGCGCTGTCCTCCAAATGATCGCGGACGTTTCCGAATTTCAGGGATAGTTCTGCTGTTATATCACGCATTTCTGCTGACAGAGCGACGGACCGGCTCTGCATCGCAGGGGCCATGAAATCCTTTAGCACCGCGAAAATTCGGGCGAGCGCGTCTTTTTTGACATCCTCAGAACGGCCTTCGCGCAACCGGATCGATACATCGACAAAGCCGTGCTTTGGGCTGCCGTCCGCCATCGCCACATGATCTACGCGCGTTGCACGGACCCGAATGCCTGCTGTGGGAAAGGTTTCTAGTCGGGCCGCTTCTGTACGGATGGCTTCGCATAACGCGCCCATATCCACCGCCTCTTCTAGGTTGGCCGAATAATCGATCTGAAAATGTGGCATCGCATTTCCTTAACATGTTAATTGTTGCTTAGTTAAATAATGCTATACTGAGTTGTCAAGAACAGGATCACAGTGCATTTGACGTTCAAGCAACTTTCCAGGGTACTTATGACTGCCAAACTCCCATCCACGACCCGTTCGCTTCCCATCGCGTTGATCCGCGCCCGCGAGGGGGTGATGTCGCCGATCCGGGACATGTTAGCTGAAACGGGTATCACCGAACAGCAATGGCGGGTTTTGCGGGTTCTGGCCGAAAATGGACAACTTGACACGAAGACCTTGGCCGACCGGTCCAGCTTGCTATTCCCTAGCCTTACCCGCATCGCAGCAACCCTGCGCGAGAAGGGCCTGATCACCCAAACACGCGACAGCGTGGACCGGCGGCGGCAATTCATCAAGATCACGCCTGAGGGCCAAAAAATCATTGATGATCGCGCGGACCAAGCAGCACGGATTGTCGAGGGGTTTCAGGCCACACTGGGCATTGAGGATTACGAGAAGCTTTTGGACCTGCTGTCGCGACTTGATCCGGTATCCTCGAGTTAGTCCGCAATAACCTCATAGCCACAATCCTAAAGGGCTGGTTTCATTGTCACTTTAGGTTTAGGCAAGGACGTCACTCAACGAGGTCATCCCGATGATCGGTCTGTCATGTTGCGACCCTGTCGTTAGGGCGGTAGAGACGTTGATGCCGTGCAGGGCTTTTATCAACATGAGCATCGATCAGTTCATCGGTTCTCATATTAGACTGAAATTCCAGTAGAGTAGTTGCGCTCCAAATTTTTGCAGCCGAATAAAAGCGGCGCGCAAACTGCCCTAACCACTAAGGGCCTTGCACCTCTGTCGCACTTCGCGACGTTCCCCCGCGTTGCTGCATTTGGCCACTCGAACTGAAGCTTTGAAGCTGAGATCCAGTGCTTAATAGCCCCCTCAGTTGACCGAACGAGGGCCCGCACAGACGCCGCTTCTGTGGCATGTGTTGCCTCGCGGTTCCCACCCAATCTAGAACGCAATATCTGGACACATCTGATCGCGGCCAGCCACGAGATCACAGGTACTTAGGGTGGCATTGCGGGGGGTTAAAGCGGCATGCAATGGCGCATCTGAGATCGTCTGAAGATCCCCGCATGTCTGGCAGGATGGAATCGCGGGCCACTTCGACGGGACGCTAATTGTAGGATATGATGGCGTCAGAATTGATCTGTAAGGGTCCAAGTCCCTGATCAGTGACTTGCTCGTCATTCAGGTACTTCGCCAATAACATCACTTCACATAATCGCAAAACGCCCCGCCGTTCGAAAACAGCGGAGCGCTTATTCGGGCATTTCCGAAAGCTCAGGTGTTGTTAAGCTCGGAGCGCAATCCTTTGTAGATCGCATAGCACATCACCAACAGAACGACCGTAAACGGCAGCCCAGTCGAGATTACCATTGATTGAAGCGATGAAAGCCCCCCGACCGACAGCAGCAGCACAATCGCGACCGCGCCTTCGAAGACACACCAGAACACACGCTGTGGTACCGGCGCATCGACTTTGCCGCCTGCCGTGATCGTATCGATCACCAGCGACCCAGAATCCGACGAAGTCACAAAGAACACGATGACAAGAATGATACCAATCATCGACGTGATCCCCGCCAGAGGCAGCGCGTCCAGCATGACAAACAACTGACGTGGCAGCTCGGCTTCTTGGGCAGCGGTATAGCCGTCTTGCACAACTTGCTGGATTGCAATGCCGCCAAAGACACTCATCCACAATACGCAGACCAAGCTGGGGATCAGCAGGACACAGGTCAGGAATTCCCTTACTGTCCGGCCACGGCTAACCCGGGCGATAAACATGCCAACGAAAGGCGACCAGCTGATCCACCACGCCCAATAGAACGACGTCCAGCCTTGGCTAAAGTTCACATCGTCGCGCCCGACCGGATTGGAAAGACCCGGCAGGTATTCGACATAGGCCATCAAAGACGATCCGAAAGTCTTGATTATCATGAACGTCGGACCGACCAGCAAAACAAACGCCAGCAAAAGGAACGCAAGGCCCATGTTTAGTTCGGAAAGGATTTTGACCCCGCCGTCCAGGCCCCGCAGCACCGAGATCGTGGCAATCGCAGTGATGCCCGTGATCAACAAAACCTGCGCGGTCGAGCCGATAGGAAGACCGAACAGTTCGTTCAATCCCGCATTTGCTTGCGTCGCACCAAAGCCGAGCGATGTAGCCAAGCCGAACAGCGTTGCAAAAACAGCCAGAATATCAATGAGGTGCCCCGGCCAACCCCAGATACGTTCGCCGAGGAGCGGATAGAATGCCGACCGGATCGTCAGCGGTAAACCCTTGTTATAACTAAACAATGACAATGCCAGACCGACAACAGCATAGATCGCCCACGGGTGTAGGCCCCAGTGATAAATCGTTGCAGCCATGCCCAGACGTATTGCTTCGGTCTGGTCACCAGCGGCACCTCCCAAGGGGGCCCAATCACTGCGCAACCCGTCCTCGCCCATAGCCGTCCCACCGAACGAACTCGAGAAATGTGACAGGGGTTCCGAAACGCCATAGAACATCAGACCGATGCCCATACCTGCCGCAAACAACATCGAAAACCAGCCAAGGTAGTTATAGTCTGGAGTTGCCGCTGCACCGCCCAATCGAACTTTGCCAAGTGGTGTGACAATCAACATCAGGCAGAACAGCACAAAGATGTTGCCCGCCGAGATAAAGAACCAGTCAAAGCCCTTGGTCACGGATGAAAACAGCCAGCTGAAAACTGCGCCCGATTGTTCAGGAAGGGCCAGTGTATAGAAAACAAAGGCGACGATGCAGATCCCCGAGATCATGAAAACAGGGTTGTGAATGTCAAAGCCGAACGGCCCCACATTGCCTTCCATATTATCTTGGCCGATCGTGTAATCAGTATCGATCACATCGGCCGCGCCATCCGGGGTCGGAATGCCCGGCGTCGTCACATCTGTCATTAGATGTCCCTTTCATTTAAGTAATGCCACAACCTTAACCTATTTTTGCCCAAACGGCCACTGCAGCCTCAGTTGCTAGCGAAACTTCCTTATTTGCGTCATCAAGTTATCTTAACTCCGCCCGGTGATCGGCCAGCAATTGGGCCTGCCAGCGGTCTGCTAGCCTACCTGTGCAATTTAATGCCATGGCATGCCTTGACGCCAATGCCCGTCTGATGCGCAGTGCGCACAGATATTGCCAAACCAGGGACGACAAGATGACAAGCCAGACCACACCGACATCGCCTATCGAAGGGCAAGAGCCCGGCACATCGGGTCTGCGCAAAAAAACCCGCGTCTTTATGGCGCCAAACTATCTTGAGAATTTTATCCAAGCGACCTTTGACGCCATCGGCGGGGGCGAAGGTGGGCGGTATGTCTTGGGCGGTGATGGCCGTTTCTTTAACAAGCAGGCGATCCAGACGATCCTGAAGATGGCGGCAGCCAATGGTGCCTCCGAGGTGATCGTGGGCCAAGATGGTATCCTGTCTACGCCAGCAGTGTCACATCTGATCAGGCTGAACAAAACCGATGGCGGATTCATTCTATCAGCCAGCCACAACCCCGGTGGCATCGACGAGGATTTTGGCGTCAAGTTTAATGCCAGCAACGGCGGCCCTGCCCCCGAAAAACTGACGGCCCAGATGTTCGACGCAACCAAGACTATCAACCGCTATAAGATCGCTGATTTTGACGATGTGGACCTTAGCGAAGTGGGCGAAACGCGTCAGGGTGACATGGTCATCCGCGTGGTCGATCCGGTCGAAAGCTATCAAGCGCTGATGGCCGAGTTGTTTGATTTCGATACGATCCGCGCTTTGTTTGCCAGCGGTTTCACGATGCAATTTGACGCTATGCATGCGGTTACTGGCCCATATGCCAAGGCAATTCTAGAAGGTACACTAGGGGCAGCCGCAGGAACCGTGGTCAACGGCATCCCGCTCGAAGACTTTGGCAAAAGGCATCCGGACCCAAACCCGATATGGGCAAAATCGCTGATGGATTTGATGATGTCAGACGATGCGCCAGATCTGGGGGCGGCGTCCGACGGCGACGGGGACAGAAACATGATCGTGGGGCGCGGTGCCTATGTGACCCCTTCTGACAGCCTTGCGGTTCTGGCCGCAAATGCACATTTGGCCCCGGCCTATCAGAATGGTTTGGCAGGGATCGCACGGTCGATGCCGACCAGTGCCGCTAGCGACCGCGTCGCGGCAAAGCTGGGTATCGCCGCCTACGAAACCCCCACAGGCTGGAAATTCTTTGGCAATCTTCTGGACGCTGGCAAGATTACCCTGTGCGGCGAGGAAAGCGCCGGCACTGGGTCAAACCATGTGCGCGAAAAAGACGGGCTGTGGGCGGTGCTGTTGTGGTTGAACATCCTGGCCGTGCGCAAGCAATCGGTCGCCGACATCCTGACTCAGCATTGGCAGAAGTATGGCCGCGACTATTATTCCCGCTATGATTTCGAGGCTGTCGCATCGGACAAGGCCAATCAACTGATGGAAAATCTGCGCGCAAAACTGTCTGGTTTGGCTGGAAAAACATTGGCAGGACTAACCGTCAAAACTGCGGATGAATTCTCGTACCTTGATCCAGTGGACGGGTCGGTCAGTAATAACCAAGGGGTGCGGATCGGGTTCGAGGGCGGCGCGCGCGCAGTATTCAGGTTGTCGGGCACCGGCACCGAAGGGGCCACCATCCGCCTGTATCTTGAGCAGTACTCTGGTGTTGATGGTGACATCACGCTGGACACCCAAACCGCCCTTGCTGACGTGTGGGCCGCGGCGCAACAGATTAGTGATATGGCGGCGACCATTGGCAGGACCACACCTGACGTGATCACCTAGGGGTCAAACCTGACCAATCTTGAACCCGCGCGACAGGTGGCTGCGCATGGCGAACAACAGCACTGCCCCCGGCAGCATTGATGCGACCGTGACAGCCATCACCAGCCCGATGTCGGTTTGAAATCCGAACAACGCGTTCAGCGCCATCGAAATCGGCTTGCCGTTGGTGGTGGTCAATATCCGCGCGAACACGACCTCCACCCACGAGAACATAAAGCAAAAGAACGCCGTCACTGCGATGCCGGGTGCAATCTGGGGCAGCAGGATTTTAATAATGAACCGGGGGCGTGAATACCCGTCAAGAAAGGCAGTCTCATCCATTTCCTTTGGCACTGCGGAAATGAACCCCTGCAGAATCCAGATCGAAATGGGTAGGTTGAACAGACAATGGGCCAGCGCGATGCCAAAGACAGAATTCACGATACCAAGCGATGAAAACAGTTGAAAGATCGGCAGGGTCAACACCACAGGCGGGGTGATCCGGAATGCGATGAACGCCAGAAACAAATGTTTGTCGCCAGCAAAAGACAGACGTGAAAATGCATAGGCTGCAGGGATCGCAACCGGCACGGTGATGCAGATGTTGATCACCACATACGCGATAGAATTCACGAATGCTGAACGCAGGTTTGGGTCAGTGAAAATGGCACCGTAATTGCGCAAGGTGAACGACCCCACCTCCGCATCCGGATGCCCAAGCGTGGAGATAAAGCTGATCATCGTCATCTGCACCAGCGGCAGGCTGACGAAAACCACGAACGCGAGTAGCAGGGTGATTTTGACAGTGCTTATCAGACGCGTGTTCCCCTTCATGCCGGCGGCCTGTCACTTAGCTTGGTTTGCGCTTTGCTAAAGCTATAGGCGACGATCAACACAATCAGGAAATAGATCACCGAACGGGCCGCGGACGGACCATAGTTAAATGCCTTGATCTCTTCGCCCAGATCCACCGCCAAAAACATCGTGGCCCCGTCCGGCCCGCCTGCATTGATCGGAAATGCCTCGGTATAGATCATGAAGGAATCCATGAAACGCAGCAAAACCGCCATCAGCAACACATGATAAAGCTGCGGCAGTTGGACGTGACGAAACACCTGCCATGACCCCGCCCCGTCGATTGCGGCAGCCTGATAATTAGACGCGGGGATAGTCGTCAGCGCGCTATAGCACAGTATGACGACAAGGCTGGTCCAGTGCCAGACATCCATCGCGACCAATACGGCCCAAGTGTGCGGCATCGAAAGCTTCCAGTCTGCTGGCCATCCAATCGCGCCAAGCACATGCCCCAAAATTCCGGTATCAGGGTTCAGCAACGCCAACCACAACGACGGGATCATGTTCCACGGCACCAGCAGCGGCAGCGCCACCACTGCAAGGGTGATCCCGACCCAGATCTTGCTTCTGGGAATGCACAGGGCAATGGCAATACCAAGTGGAATTTGAATGGACAGGATCAGAATCGAAAACAGGGTGCTGCGGCCAAAGCTGGCCCAGAACCGGCTGGAGGAGATAATGTTTTCATACCATTCAAGCCCGACCCAGAATCGCGCATCCAGAATGAAAATCTCGAAAAACGAATAGTTCACGACGGTAATCAGCGGCACCAGCCCCACAAGGCCCAGAACCAACGCTGCTGGCAGCACATACATCCAACCGATGCTGTCGCGTTCCTTCATCCCCGCCCTTTCAAAGTGGCAGCCAAACTGGTGGCTATGCGATCACCACTTCGGTTTCCCATGCCACACAATTCGCCATTAGCTCGGCCGGCAATGCGCTATCGGTGAACAACACATCCGCGTCCCCCAAGGTGCCGATGGTCAACGGAGCAGTGCGCTGGAACTTGAGGTGATCGGCCACAACCATAACCTTGCGCGACCGCTGGATTGCTGTGCTGCTGACCATTACTTCCTGGCCGTCGAAATCCAGAAGGTCACCATCCGCATCAATCGCCGAACAGCCCAGAACGCTGTAATCAAACTTGAATTGCTTTACCATGTCGACCGTCATCCCCCCGACGATTCCGCCGTCCGCGCGGCGCAACACCCCGCCGGCAAGGATGATTTCGCAGCTATGGTTTGCCGCCAGAATATTGGCAATGTTCAGGTTGTTCGTCACCACCAGCAGGTTTTCATGATCCAGCAATTCGCGCGCAACGGCTTCGGTCGTGGTGCCGATGTTCATGAACACTGACGCTCCCTCGGGGATTGCTTGGGCGCATCTGACGCCGATGGCTTTCTTGCCCGCGTCGTTCAGACGTCGTCGTTCTTCGTAGACAATGTTGACGACACCCGATGGCACCACGGCCCCTCCGTGCACCCGTTCCAGCTGCCCAGTTTCGGCTAGGTCGGACAGATCACGGCGAATGGTCTGAACGGTGACGTCGTATTGCTGGGCAAGGTCGTCCACCATGACCTTGCCGTCCTTGCGTGCAAGCTCAAGTATCTCTTTTTGCCTGAAATTTGAGACCATTGCCCCCTCCTTGGTGCCAGCCGGATAATGCGACAATGGCTTTACCCTGCCAAATGCGCCGCCCCGCAACAATCAGCAGTCTTGGCCAAGCGTCAAGGGCTCGAATCATCGTTCATTCGAACAATCCGCCCAAGACAGGAAATAGACCAGTCAAAAAAGTACCTAATCTCAGCGGGTTCGGCGAAAAGGAATATAAACGAACATTCGTTATTGCGTTTGAGCAGGTTTAGGTGTTCCTTTGTAGCCAATCGCACGCTGGGAGGCTGCGACGCAAAATGAATGCGGGGGGGCTTCATTGGGCCAGACTGAACATCACGACGTGATCGATCTTTTTGTTATCGGTGGTGGCATCAATGGTTGTGGCATCGCACGTGACGCTGTCGGCCGTGGGCTAAGTGTCGAACTGGCCGAGATGCATGATTTGGCGTCAGCGACTTCGTCTGCCTCGACAAAGCTTTTTCATGGCGGCCTGCGCTATCTTGAGTATTGGGAAATCCGCCTCGTTCGCGAGGCGCTGATCGAGCGGGAAACGCTTTTGCGCGCGATGCCGCATATCTCGTGGCCGATGCGCTTTGTCCTGCCCTATCACCCCGATATGCGGTTCGAGGGCGACACCCCGACATCGAAACTGCTGAGTGTTGTAATGCCTTGGATGAAGGGGCGCAGACCCGCGTGGCTGATCCGCCTTGGCCTGTTCATGTATGACAATCTGGGCGGCCGAAAGATCCTAAAAGGGACGACGTCGCTTGATCTTCGTGGAACGCCCGAAGGGGCTCCGCTGCAGGAACGCTTTGAAAAGGCCTATGAATATTCTGACTGTTGGATCGAAGACAGCCGCTTGGTTGTACTGAACGCGCGCGACGCCCAAGCTCGCGGAGCCAAGATCAATGTACGCACGAAAGTTTTGTCAGCTGAACAGAAAAATGGCATCTGGCACATCACGCTGGCACCCCATGACGAAGGTGAAACCTGTGTTGTGCGTGCGCGGATGTTAGTAAATGCAGGCGGTCCTTGGGTCGAAGACATCATTCGCAATACCGTGCGTATCAATTCAACCGAAGGCGTGCGTCTGGTCCGCGGCAGTCACATCGTCGTGCCAAAGCTGTATGACCACGGCAAGTGCTATTTCTTCCAAGGGGAAGATGGGCGGATCATCTTCACCATCCCCTATGAAACTGACTTTACACTGATCGGGACCACTGACGCCGAACACCCAGATGTGGGCACCAAGCCAGTGTGCACACCTGAAGAACAATCCTATCTCGCAAATTTCGCGTCCAATTACTTCAAAAAACCCGTTTCAACTGATGACATCGTCTGGGCCTATTCAGGCGTGCGTCCTCTGTATGACGACGGGGCGACCTCTGCGACGGCAGCAACGCGCGATTATGTGCTAAAGGTGAATGAAACTGCAGGCGCGCCGATGCTGAATGTTTTTGGCGGCAAGATCACGACCTACCGCAGGCTGGCCGAAACCGCGCTCGAAAAAATCACGCCGTTCTTTCCCGAGACCACTGGCCCTTGGACGGCAGGCGTGCCCCTGCCCGGTGGCGACTTCCCTGTCGATGGCGTTGCTGATCTGACAGCGCGGCTTGCGGGCCAGTTTCCGTATCTGACTCCCGCTTGGGCCACTCGTCTGATCAAAGCGTATGGGACTGATGCATTCGAGGTTCTGGGCGACGCAACCCGTGAAGCCGACTTGGGTCAGAACTTCGGATCGAACCTAACCGCGCGAGAAGTGCTATGGTTGATCAAGAATGAATTTGCTCGCAAGGCGGAGGACGTAGTTTGGCGACGCTCCAAGCTGGGCCTTCGCATGACGGCGAAAGAAATTGAAAAACTGGATGTTTGGATGGCGGAAAACGCGCCCCAAACCACCAGCGATACGCAGCCACCGCTGCGAAAAGGGAGAGGTTAATGTCACTCGTTCTAGAGGGTGTGTCCAAGGTCGTGAACGGCCAAACACATATCCACCGCACCGACCTAGAGCTGCGGGCCGGTACAATGAACGTACTTTTGGGCCCTACTTCGGCTGGGAAAACATCCCTGATGCGGTTGATGGCCGGCCTTGATGTGCCAAATACCGGTAAGGTGATCTGGAACGGCAAGGACGTGACGGGGATGCGGGTGCAAAACCGTGGCGTGGCCATGGTGTATCAACAGTTCATTAATTACCCATCGATGTCGGTTTACGACAATATTGCCAGCCCAATGCGCCTGTTGGGAAAATCCAAAGACCAGATTGATCAGGCCGTCATGAAAGCCGCCGAGCTGATGAAGCTGACCCCGTTTCTGGACCGCAAGCCGTTGGAATTGTCAGGCGGGCAGCAACAGCGTTGCGCCCTTGCCCGCGCGTTGGTCAAGGATGCCGGATTGGTGCTGCTGGATGAGCCACTGGCCAACTTGGACTATAAACTGCGCGAAGAACTGCGTGCTGAAATCCCCAAGATATTCGAGGAAGCCGGTTCGATCTTTGTCTATGCTACGACCGAACCCGAGGAAGCGTTGTTGTTGGGTGGCAATACCGCCGCGATGTGGCAAGGCCGGATCACACAGTTTGATCTTACCCCGATCGTGTACCGCCAGCCGGTCGATGCGACAACCGCCCGAGTTTTTTCCGACCCGCCAATGAATTTCGTCGGCGTCAGGAAATCGGGCGACACCCTGGCCTTTGGGGGCGGTCAAACGGCCCCTGCGACGGGGACATTTGCGGCCCTTGGTGATGGCGATTACCTTGCCGGATTCCGCCCCAATCATCTGGAGCTGGTAAAGCCCGGTCCGACCGCGCTGGCCTTTAGCGCCAAACTGCACGTGACCGAGATCACCGGATCAGAAACTTTCGTGCATCTCGATCACCACGGCGAAAACTGGGTCGGCCTGATCCACGGGGTCAAAAACCTCAAGATCGGGACGGCGTTGGATGTGTATCTTGACCCCGCTCACGTCTATATCTTTGCAGAAGACGGCACTTCGGTCGCCCCTGCATCTTATGCAACAGCAGCCTGAGGGAGCACGAAATGGCAAAAATCACCCTCGATAATCTGGCGCATTCCTACATGCCGAAACCCGTCACCGAAGACGACTTTGCGCTTAAGGAACTGAACCTTGATTGGTCCGACGGCGAGGCATACGCGCTGCTTGGGGCATCGGGCTGCGGCAAATCTACATTGCTCAACATCATCTCTGGTTTGTTGCACCCCAGTCAGGGGCGCATCTTGTTTGATGACAAAGACATGACAATGGCCCCGACCACGCAACGCAATATTGCGCAGGTGTTTCAGTTTCCTGTTGTCTACGACACCATGACGGTGCGCGACAATCTAGCCTTCCCCTTGCGCAACCGTGGCGCCGATCCGGCATACATTAAAGACCGCGTGCAACAGATCGCCGCGATGATCGGGATGGAAGACACGTTGAACCGCAAGGCGCGCGGACTGACGGCGGATGCCAAGCAAAAGATTTCTTTGGGCCGGGGCATGGTGCGCGAAGACGTGAATGCCCTGCTGTTTGACGAACCGCTGACGGTCATTGACCCCCATATGAAATGGGAATTGCGCACGCAGCTGAAATCCCTGCACCATGAATTTGGTCACACCATGATTTACGTGACCCATGACCAAACCGAGGCGCTAACTTTTGCGGATAAGGTCGTCGTGATGTATGATGGCCGTGTCGTCCAAATGGGCACGCCACAAGAATTGTTTGAAACGCCAGAGCATACGTTCGTTGGTTATTTTATCGGCTCCCCAGGCATGAACCTGCTGCCTGCACAGGTGAACGGCGACAAGGCCATTCTGGGCGGTACAGAAATTTCACTGGGCAAAGGGTTTGGTACGCCAACAGGCACTGTCGAACTGGGAGTGCGCCCTGAATTCACGTCGCTTCAGGCGGGCGACAGCGGCCTGCCCGTCACCATCAAACGGGTCGAAGACGTGGGTCGACACAAGATCGTGCGCGCCGATTTCCAAGGCACCGAGATTAACGTGATCGCTGCCGAAGGGGCAGAAATTTCGCCCGATATGAACCGCATCGTGTTCGATCCCGCAGGCGTGAATGTGTATTCCGATAGCTGGCGCATCGCGCCAAAGGTGGCATAACCATGAACAAGACAGTCAATCAAAAGGCATGGTTTCTTATTCTGCCCGTGCTGGTGCTGGTCGCCTTTTCTGCCGTTATCCCGCTGATGACCGTGGTCAACTATTCGGTTCAAGACACCTTTGGTAACAATCAATTTTTCTGGGCGGGACTTGAATGGTTTAAGGAAATGCTTGCCTCAGAGCGGATGTGGGACGCCTTGGGACGTCAGATCATCTTTTCGCTGATCATCTTGGCGATCGAAATTCCGCTTGGCATCTTTGTAGCACTGAACATGCCGAAAAAGGGGTTTTGGGCGTCGCTGTGTCTGGTGCTGATGTCTTTGCCCCTGCTGATACCGTGGAACGTTGTTGGCACAATCTGGCAGATCTTTGGCCGCGTCGATATTGGCCTGCTTGGACATACGCTGGCGGGCTTTGGCATCGACTATAACTATACGCAGGATTCAACAGCTGCCTGGATCACCGTTATTGTGATGGATGTGTGGCACTGGACGTCGTTGGTGGCTTTGCTGGCCTATGCCGGTCTGCAATCCATTCCCGATGCCTACTACCAAGCTGCGAAAATCGATCAGGCAAGCCGTTGGAAGGTATTCCGTTTTATCGAGCTGCCCAAGATTATGGGCGTGCTGATGATCGCCATTTTGCTACGGTTCATGGACAGCTTCATGATCTACACAGAACCGTTTGTTGTCACGGGTGGTGGCCCCGGCAACGCAACGACATTCCTGTCAATTGATCTGGTCAAGATGGCCTTGGGTCAGTTCGACCTGGGCCCAGCGGCGGCGTTCTCGATCATGTATTACCTCGTGATCCTGCTGGTTTCCTATGTGTTCTACACCGTCATGACGAACCTTGATAAAAGGGATGGCCACTAATGTCTGACTTTATCCAGTCCACACCGAAACGCGGTTTTGCCTTGCCCAAAGTCAAGGGCAGCGCCGTCGTCATGGGCTTGTATCTGCTGTTTCTACTGTTGCCGATCTATTGGTTGGTGATGATGAGCCTCAAGACCAACACCGAGATCCTGAACAGCTTTACCCTGTGGCCACAGGACCTGACGTTCGACAACTACCTGACCATCCTCACAGATGCGTCTTGGTACACAGGCTATCTGAATTCCATGGCCTATGTGGTGATGAACATGGTGATCTCGCTCGCGGTGGCGTTGCCAGCGGCCTATGCGTTCAGCCGCTATTCCTTCATGGGCGACAAGCACCTGTTTTTCTGGCTGTTGACCAACAGGATGGCACCCCCTGCGGTTTTCGCCCTGCCCTTCTTTCAACTCTACAGCTCGGTCGGGTTGTTCGACACGCACATCGCCGTTGCCTTGGCACATTGCCTATTCAACGTACCGCTGGCGGTTTGGATTCTCGAAGGGTTCATGCGTGGCGTGCCAAAGGAAATCGACGAGACTGCCTATATCGACGGCTATTCTTTTCCGCGGTTCTTCATCAAGATCTTCACGCCGCTGGTCGCATCCGGCATCGGTGTCACAGCGTTTTTCCTGTTCATGTTCAGCTGGGTTGAACTGCTGCTTAGCCGTACATTGACCAGCGTCGATGCCAAACCAATCGCTGCCACAATGACCCGTACCGTGGGCGCGTCGGGCATCGACTGGGGCGTGTTGGCCGCAGCGGGTGTGCTGACGATTCTGCCCGGAGCCTTGGTCATCTATTTTGTTCGTAATTACATCGCCAAGGGTTTTGCCCTTGGGCGCGTATAAGGGAGAAATCTTATGGAATGGATGGCATGGACATGGCCGACCGCCACTTTCTTCGCAATCATTGCGGCCACACTGGTGACCTTCACGGTGCTGGCAATCAAATTTCCTGAAACGCCGCGCAATGGGGTATTAGGGATCGAGACAACCCGTGGTGACCGCTTGTTCATCACGCTTCTGGGTTCGGCCTTTATCAATCTGGCCTGGCTTGGACTGCTCAGCGCGCCCCAATGGGGGGCACTGATTGTGTGTTTCTTCTACGCCATCGCGGTTTTCCGCTGGGTGTAGTCGATCAGGTACCCCGGCATGCAAGAACCGGGCTGCTTTTCACTGTTCTAATTTAGGGAGGAACAACAATGAACTTGCGACTTAAAGGAACCACGGCGATCGGGCTTGCTGCTTGCATGCTTGGCGCGCCCGCGTTCGCAGACATGAATGCCGCAAAGGCATTCCTTGATAGCGAGATCGGCGATCTGTCGACGCTATCACGCGCCGACCAAGAAGCCGAACTTCAGTTTTTCGTAGACGCGGCAGAGCCTTACAAGGGCATGTCCATCAACGTGGTCTCCGAGACGATCGGCACCCACGAATACGAATCCACCGTTCTGGCACCTGCGTTCGAGGCCATCACCGGTATTAAGGTCACGCATGACCTGATCGGCGAAGGCGACGTTGTTGAAAAGCTGCAAACGCAAATGCAGTCGGGCGAAAATATCTACGACGCCTATATCAACGACTCCGACTTGATTGGGACGCACTGGCGTTACAAGCAGGCGCGCAACCTGACTGATTGGATGTCTGGCGACGGCGCGGCTGTCACAAACCCGAACCTTGATTTGGAAGACTTTATCGGTCTGTCCTTTACCACGGGTCCGGACGGCAAGGTTTACCAACTGCCCGACCAGCAGTTCGCGAACCTTTATTGGTTCCGCTACGATTGGTTCAACGACGAACAGAACAAGGCCGACTTTAAAGCGAAGTACGGCTATGATCTGGGTGTTCCGGTCAACTGGTCCGCCTACGAGGACATTGCTGAATTCTTCACCGGTCGCGATCTGTCGCGCCTTGGCGTCGAAGGCGAAGTCTTTGGCAACATGGACTACGGCAAGAAAGACCCGTCATTGGGTTGGCGCTATACTGATGCGTGGCTGTCCATGGCTGGTGTCGGCGACGTGGGCGAACCAAACGGTCTGCCAGTTGACGAATGGGGTATCCGCGTAAACGAGAAATCGCAGCCCGTCGGGTCGTGCGTTGCACGTGGTGGTGCCACAAACGGTCCAGCGGCTGTCTACGCTGTGACCAAAGCGATCGAATGGCTGCAAAAGTATTCGCCACCAGCCGCTGCCGGTATGACATTCTCTGAAGCGGGTCCAGTTCCTGCCCAAGGTAACGTTGCCCAGCAGATGTTCTGGTACACGGCCTTTACCGCCGCTTCGGTAGAACCCGGTCTGCCCGTAATGAACGAAGACGGCACGCCAAAGTGGCGTATGGCCCCTTCGCCACACGGTGCATATTGGACAGAAGGCACCAAGATCGGCTACCAAGATGCCGGTTCCTGGACGCTGATGGAATCCACACCAGTGGACCGTGCACAAGCCGCTTGGCTTTATGCGCAGTTCGTTACCTCCAAGACTGTGGACGTAAAGAAAAGCCATGTTGGTCTGACATTCATTCGTGAATCCACGATCCAGCACGAAAGCTTTACAGAGCGTGCACCAAAACTGGGTGGTCTGATCGAATTCTATCGTTCCCCTGCGCGGGTTCAGTGGTCGCCGACCGGCACCAACGTTCCTGACTATCCAAAGCTGGCCCAACTGTGGTGGCAGAACATCGGCGACGCGATGTCCGGTGCGAAAACCCCGCAAGAAGCGCTTGATGCCCTTTGTGCCGATCAGGAAAAGGTTCTGATCCGTCTTGAGCGTGCTGGCGTTCAGGGTGAACTTGGCCCGGTCATGAACGAAGAAAAGGATCCAGAGTACTGGCTGTCACAGCCCGGTTCGCCAAAAGCGAAACTGGCCAACGAAGACGAAGAGCCCGTCACGATCGCTTATGACGAGCTGATCAAATCCTGGCAGTAAACGACCCTTCCGGGACCAAGAAATTGGTCCCGGATCTTCCCAACTTCTTGAACCATTTGGCCTTGTGCCTGATGATCAAATCAGCGGCTGCTTCTCGTGGCGACCGCTTTTTCACTTAACGCAACGGGGATCCATATGACCTATATTCTTGCAATTGATCAGGGCACGACCTCGACCCGTGCGATTGTGTTTGATGGCGCGATGGCGGTGACAGCCCAGTCGCAGCAAGAATTTCCCCAGCATTTCCCGCAATCGGGATGGGTTGAACACGACCCGGTGAATTTGTGGGACACGACCGTTGCAACCTGCCGCGATGCCATTGAAAGGGCGGGTATTACCGCGTTGGATATTTCGGGCATTGGCATCACAAACCAGCGTGAAACCGTCATAGTCTGGGACAAGACAACCGGCGACCCCGTTTACAACGCCATCGTCTGGCAAGACCGCCGCACAGCCGACACCTGTCGCACCCTGCGCGATGCCGGCCACGAGCCGATGATAACCGCACGCACCGGCCTGCTGCTGGATCCGTACTTTTCCGCCAGCAAGCTGGGCTGGATTCTCGACCATGTTGATGGTGCCCGCGACCGCGCCTCCAAGGGCGAGCTGTTGTTTGGCACGGTGGATTGCTTTCTGATCTGGAAACTAACCGGCGGGGCTGTCCATGCCACCGACGCCACCAATGCGGCACGCACCATGCTGTATGACATTCACAAAGGTCGGTGGAGCCAAACCATTTGTGGCCTGCTAAACATCCCCATGGAAATGCTGCCCGAGGTCAAAGATTGCGCCGCGGATTTCGGCCAGACGCAAACTGACATCCTTGGCAGCCCTGTCCCGATCTACGGCGTTGCGGGCGACCAGCAAGCGGCCACCATCGGGCAAGCCTGCTTTGAACCGGGGATGTTGAAATCGACCTATGGCACGGGGTGTTTTGCGCTGCTCAATACAGGCGACACACCGGTTCAATCGAACAACCGCTTGCTGACGACCATTGCCTATCAGCTCGATGGCAAGCCCACTTACGCGCTTGAAGGGTCAATTTTTGTGGCCGGTGCGGTTGTGCAATGGCTGCGGGACGGTTTGAAAATAATCTCTGACGCCGCGCAAACGCAAACATTGGCCGAACAGGCCGATCCCCACCAGAACGTCATCCTTGTGCCTGCCTTTGTCGGCCTTGGCGCACCCTATTGGAACCCGGATTGCCGGGGTGCCACATTCGGATTGACGCGCGGGACTGGCCCTGCCGAAATGGCGAAAGCCGCGCTTGAAAGCGTCGGGTATCAGACCCGCGACCTGCTCGAGGCGATGTCGGCGGATTGGAAGGCGACCGGCGTGCAGCCGACCTTGCGCGTGGATGGTGGTATGGCGGCCAATGACTGGGCGATGCAGTTTCTATCCGATATCATTGCTGCCCCAGTAGACCGTCCAGTTAACCATGAAACCACCGCTTTGGGTGTCGCATGGCTGGCAGGTATGCGGGCGGGTATCTATCCGGATCAAAAAGGGTTCGCCAGCGCATGGGAGCGCGAGACGCAGTTTTCGCCCCACATGGATGAGGAACAGCGCGATCAAAAGTACAGCGCGTGGAAAAGAGCAGTGCAAGCAACCCTCAGCGTCTGACTAAGCCCCCATGGTACAAGGACCTGACCGATGTTTTCATTCTTTAGCCCCCAAGCGATTCATTTCGGCCGAGGTCAAAGCGCGCAAACGCCCGCTTTGGCGAAAGCATTTGGGGCTAACGTCTTGCTGGTGCACGGCGCGACTGCGCGGCGGGCGATTTGGTTGATCGACGGATGCACGCAGGCTGGTCTGACGGTCCGAACCCTAGCATGCAAGAATGAACCCAGCCTGCCCGATATTGAACGGGCGTTGGCCGACCTAAAAGGATTCGACCCTGACGTGGTCATCGCCTTGGGGGGCGGCGCGGTCATTGATTTTGGCAAAGCACTGGCCGCACTCATTCCCTGCACGACCCCGCCGCAAGATTATCTTGAGGTTGTGGGTAAGGGCCGCCCCTTGGACCACGCGCCGCTGCCTTTGATCGCCCTGCCAACCACGGCAGGGACCGGCGCAGAGGTGACAAAGAATGCGGTAATCACGGTTCCGGAACACGGCATAAAGGTCAGCTTGCGCGATCCACGGATGATCCCCGATATCGCCATCGTCGATGCCGGTCTGATGCAGGGTGCCCCCCGCCGCGTCGCGCTGGCTGCGGGGCTCGACGCTATTACCCAAGTGATCGAACCATATCTTTCGATCAAGGCAAACCCCATGACAGATGCCCTTTGCCTTTCTGCAATTCCCACCGGCCTTGCCGCGATCAGGCAACTGGTTGAAAATGATGCGCCTGCTGCGTGGGATGACATGGCGCGGGTCAGCACTTGGGGCGGGTTGGCATTGGCAAACTCCGGTCTGGGGGCTGTGCACGGTTTTGCCGGTGTGATCGGTGGCAGAACAAGTGCGCCCCACGGCGAGATTTGCGGCGCGCTTTTGCCAGCGGTCATAGCCTCGCATTTGCGCAAGGCCGAAGCCGGAACAAAAATTCATAACCGTCTGATTTGGGTATTGGAGCAGATCGAAAACCAGTTTGGTGATGGCACCAAAGGGACAGGGCTAGCGCAGTTGAAAGCGTGGTCGCGCAAGATGGGCCTGCGGGGTCTGGCCGAAACGGGCGTTGCTAAAACCGACCTAGGTGAGATCGCCCGCGCCTCATCCGGTGCGTCATCGATGAAGGGCAATCCCTTTGCCCTAGCACACCCAGAACTGGTCGAGATTTTAACAGAGGCCCTTTAGGGCATTCCGTGATATATACTGCGCGCAACGGTCGAAAAACGCCGGCACACGTTTGCTCCAAGCGCGGTAGCTGTCGGCTTTCAAGCTCTCCCGCATCAGCGCCTTTACTTGATGGTCGCCTAAGCCGTATTGGCCTTTGGTGTCGGCAAAGCTGACATGGTCAGACAGCGCCATCTGCACGATGTCATCAATATGTGCGGGAGAAAGGGTTTTTGAATCCATAGAACGTCAGACAGCGGCGGACGGGATCAAGGCAAGTCATGATCGCCGAACGACTGATATTCTCAGCTTGAAAACAGATCCTTGAACTGATCCCGCAGCGCTTTCTTTTGCACTTTACCCATCGTGTTCCGGGGCAGTTCGGGCATCAAGATCATTCTTTGTGGATGTTTGAACCGCGCCAACGAAGTCGCGATGTTTACCTTGATCGCATCCAGATCAGGCTGGCCATCCGCCGACGGAACCAAGATCGCCACGACCGTTTCACCGAAATCGGGGTGCGGCACGCCGATCACAGCGGATTCCAGCACGTTGTCCTCTTCGTCCAATAGCAGCTCGATCTCTTTAGGATAGATATTATAGCCACCCGAAATGATTAGATCCTTGTTGCGTCCGACAATGCTAACGTACCCATCTTTGTCTATCTGGCCGAGGTCGCCGGTGATAAAAAACCCATCTTCGCGCAGTTCTTCGGCCGTCTTTTCCGGCATCTGCCAATAGCCCTTAAAGACGTTGGGCCCCCTGACTTCGATCTCGCCGATCTCGCCTTGGGGCAGGGTTTTGCCGGTCTTGCTGTCCGTGATCTTTAGCTCGACCCCCGAGAGCGGAAAGCCGACAGTCCCCGCACGGCGTTCCCCCGAATACGGGTTCGAAGTATTCATATTTGTCTCGGTCATGCCATAGCGCTCAAGGATGCGCAGGCCGGTCAATTTTTCAAACTGAACATGGGTTTCCGCCAACAGCGGGGCGCTGCCCGATACAAATAACCGCATGTGCGCAACCAGATCCTTGGTGAATCGCTTGTCCGCCAACAACCGAGTATAAAAGGTGGGCACGCCCATAAGGGACGTTGATTTAGGCAGATGTTCAATGATCTGGTCAACGTTAAACGCCGGCAGGAAAATCATCTGGCCACCTGCAAGCAACGTGATGTTCGACGCCACGAACAGACCATGCGTGTGAAAGATCGGCAGGGCATGCAGCAACACGTCGTCGTGGGTGAATTGCCATTCGGCCACCAAAGTCTGCGCGTTCGACAGCAGGTTGCCTTGGGTCAGCATTGCCCCTTTGGACCGACCCGTAGTGCCTGATGTGTACAGAAATGCGGCCAGATCATCCAACGACCGGTCGACGGTTGGAAAGCTATCTGGCATGCCTGCGGCCACATCGGCAAATGTGCCTGACCCGTCTGCGTTCATCGTCGCCAGCTTAGCGCCACATGCCTTGACCACAGGGACCATCCCAGCGTGCTTGGCCTGATCGCATAAAACTAAACGTGCCCCGCTGTTTTCAACGAAATATGACACCTCTTCGGGGGTGTAGGCGGTGTTTAGCGGCAGAAAAATAACACCAGCCTGCGCACAAGCTGCATAGACGGCCAATGCTTGCGGCGATTTGGCGATTTGAACGGCCAGACGGTCACCTGGGACAAGGCCAAACTTGGTTAGCGCACCTGCGTATTGCGCGGCCATGTGCAGGAATTTCGCATAGGTGATCTTTTGGCCGTCTGGCAGGTGCAAAAAGATCTGCGTCTTGCCAGCGTGTTTACCAAAAAGACTATCAAAAAGCGGATTAGCCATCTTTCAAATTCCTATGCTTCAGACACTATACTGGCGCTTAGCGCGCGGACGTCTGCGGATGCAACTACCGTTTTTTCGCTGACAAACTGTTCGTGGTTCTTTGATATCTGCGACAGATCGTAGAGATAATTCACCATCGTGCCGTTCGATTGCTTCATCCCGTTTTCTGAGACATCCGCGCCAGTGTGAACAGCGTGCACCATGGCACCATTGCCCAGATGGAACCGTGCAACCGGGTCAAGGGCGCTGCCATCGGGACGCTTTGCCTCAAGCAGGTAATGGGCGGCGATAGCATTTTCAGGGGCATCCTCACGGATCGCGCCTTTGGTGGCGGTCCGCCACTTGTTCAGACCCGGGATTGGCGACAAAGTCACGAAAGTTTTGAGCCCTGGCAGATCACGCGCCAAATCGGCCGCGACTTGCTTGATCAGGGAATTGCCAAATGAAATCCCCGCAAGTCCATCCTGACAATTTGAAATCGAATAGAACACGGCGGTGTCCGCGTCTTCGGCGTTGATTGCAGTACGTCCATCTGCCAGCAAATCTTGCACGGAACTCGGGGTGCCCTTGGTCAGCGCCACTTCGACGAAAATCAGCGGTTCATCTTGCATGGCGGGGTGAAAGAACCCGAAACATTGCCGGTCTGCTGGCTGCACCCTAAGCCGGAGGTCATCCCAGCTGTCGATGGCATGCACCGCCTCGTAGGCGATGATCTTTTCCAGAATCTCGGCGGGGCTGGACCAGTTGATCGGGCGCAGCACCAGAAAGCCGCGGTTGAACCACGAGGCAAACAAATGTTGAAAATCCACGTCTAGCGGTTCCAACAGCGGGTGGTCTCGCAGCAAAGCCAGTAAATCCATGCGCATAGCCACCAGTTGCCCAGTCCCACCGGAAACCTGATTTAACCTGCGCATCAATTCCTGCCGCCGGGGTTCACAAGCACTGGCAAAGGCGCGGTAGCTTTTCTTGGATGGGGACTGGCTATAGGTCTTTAGCGTGTCGATGACCCTTTGCGCGTCAATCTCAAGTCCTTGGGTCATAAACTTGAAAAACTGCAATTTTTCAGTGTCGTCCATTGCACCATAGCGGTCTAGAATTAGACGCGCCAATGTGCTGCCAGACACTTCGCCGTGGCTGCTCAACAGCTTCAGGCACAAATCGATGGTTGAATGACCTTCGGCCTCGGCCGAGATGGCCTTGCGATAACTTCGATCAAACACCGATGCGAAAAGGCCCGCGATAAAGCTCATACTGCGATTCCCATCACCGCATCAGGCAGCCATGTGGCAAGCCCCGGAAAGATGCACAGCAAAATGATCGCCAGCACCATACAGGCCACAAAGGGCAAGGACCCCATCAAAATTGTCTTGAGCGAGATGTCAGGCGCTATTCCGTTGATCACATACAAGTTCAGCCCCACCGGAGGCGAGATCAGTCCGATTTCCATGTTGATCGTCAGCACCACCGCAAACCAGATCGGATCAAAACCTGCCGTTGTGATGATCGGTAACAAGATTGGTGCCGCCATCAAAATAACGGCAACGGGTGGCAAAAAGAAACCTGCAATCAGCAAAAACACATTCACGAACCCCATCAGCACCCAAGGATTCACATCCAAGGTCCCGATCCAGTTTGCGATGGATTGCGTGATATAAAGGCTGGAAAGCATATATGAAAACACGCCTGCCGCCGCGATGATGAACAGGATCATCACGCTTTCCTTAGTGCTGTCGCGCAGGACAACCCACAGGTCACGCGGGTTCCACAGTTTGTAGATTACCATCGCGATTAGCAGACACAAAAGTGCGCCCACTGCGGCGGTTTCAGACGGCGTCGCGACACCGCCATACATTGCGTAAAGCACACCCAGAATGATAAACAGGAACGGCAAAACCCGCGGCAGGATTTCGAACTTTTCCTTCCACGTATAGCTGCCTGTCGCAAGCAATTCACGGTTCCCCGATTTCCACGTGGAATAAAGCGACCATGCCATGAACAGCGTGACCAACAGTATGCCGGGTATCACACCCGCCAAGAACAGACGCCCGATCGAGGTTTCGGTGGCAATGCCATAGACGATCATTGTAACCGAGGGTGGGATCAGAATGCCCAAGGTTCCCCCCGCTGCAATCGACCCTGCCGCCACCCCGTCCGGATAGCCGCGTTTGCGCATTTCAGGGATGCCCATCTTACCAATCGCCGCGCAGGTGGCAGGGCTGGACCCGGACATCGCCGCGAACAGCGCACAGGCCCCAAGGTTTGAAATCACCAGCCCGCCGGGCACACGGGTCAACCACCGCTCCAGCGCCTCGTACAGGTCGGCCCCTGCCCGTGTGGATGCAATCGACGATCCCATGATGATGAACATCGGGATGGACAAAAGCGCAAAGTTGTCAAGCTTGCCGAACAGGATTTCTGGCAGCAATTCAAGCGACCGCATCCCGTCAAAGATCATCAAAAATCCAGTCGACACTATCAGCAGGCCAAGGGCCACAGACACACCCGAGAAGAGAACGATAATCGTGCTAAAGGCGACAAATGCACCAAGTGTGAGCGGATCCACTAGCTGTCCTCCAAGCCGAAGGGCTTATCAATTTTTAGGATGACTGCGGTCAGGTCAGCAATCAGTTGCAACAAAAACAGCGCAAAACCGATGGGCAGCGCGGCGTAGGGTATCCACAGGCGGACCCCCCAAATGGTGTCGGATTTCCAGTTGCGTTCAAACGCGAGGTGCCAAAATTCATAGCCATACCACAGCATGATAGCGACCATTACGGTGGACAGCGACAAGGTGAAAATCGCCATGATATACCGCGCGCGCGGCCCCAGCGAGAGCGGGATCAAATCGACATTCACATGCCCGCGCAGGCGCTGCACATAGGGCAGACCCACCAGCGTTGATCCGATTGCCAGATAAATCACCGCTTCGGTTTGCCAGACGGTTGATCCGTTCAAAACGAAACGAATAAAAATCATCTGGCAGGTAATGCCGACCGCCGCGACGATCATTGCCGCCGAGCACCATCCTGCAACCGTTGAAAGAGCAGCCACAACACGCAAGAACAGATTGTCACCTGTTTGCGCAGTGACGGCCGAGCTTTGGCCCGCCATACCACCATCCTTAGAAATTTGAGGAAATCATCTGTGCAAGGGAGGCCACAAAAGTGCAGCCTCCCTTGATTGGATTATTCGACAGACAACGCCATATCGAGCAGCGATTGGCCGTCTGGCACGTCCTCTACGAACGCTTTGTAGGACGTTTCCTGTGCCAGAGCGCGCCATGCCTCAAAATCTGCCGGCGTCATCTGCGCGATTTCCACGCCTGCATCACGGAAAACCTGCTCTGACGCAGCATCCTGCTTCTTCGCTTCTTCCAGATAGAAAGCCTGCGCTTTGGCGGAAGAATCCAGCAATGCTTTTTGTTGGTCTGCGGTTAGGCCGTCGAACTTGGATTTGTTCATCAAAAGCGGCTGATACATGAACCACAATGCCACCTCGCCCGCTGGGGTATAACACGCCACCTGTTCGTAAATCCGGTAGGACACGAAAGACGACGACGATGTGTTTGCAGCAGTCAGAACGCCGGTTTGCATGGCGTTATAAATCTCGGACGACGCCATCGACGCAATCGACGCGCCTGCCCCGGCCAGCATTTGCTCAAACGCCTTGCCGGCCGCGCGGGTTTGCAAGCCTTTCACGTCTTCCGGCTTGGTGATGCATTTATCTTTTCCGACAAATCCACCAGCCAGATATCCGTGAACCAGAACCATGACATCGTCATCGGCCATTTTCTCTTCTAGCGCGGCCATGAAGGGCGACGCGCTTAGGCGGGCTGCGTGATCGTGGTTCTTCACCAGACCGGGCATCAAAGTCAGGTTAAATGCAGGCTGTTGGCCCCCGGCATAGCTAAGCGGTAGAACAGTCATGTCCAATTGCCCACGGCTTAGGGGGCGGTACTGTTCGCGTGGTTTGAACAGGGACTTTGATCCGAAAATCTGGATCTCCAAATCCACATCAGCTGCCTTGACGCCGTCCGCAACGATTTGTGCTACCTGATGGCGGACATCTTTGTTGGACCACTGATGCGACAGGCGCAGGGTTTCGGCATAGGCGGCAGAGCCCAGCGTAAAGCAGGCAAGCGTTGCCGCTGCCTTGAGTGCAGTCAATTTCATAATTTCCTCCCAGAATGTGACCAAGGTCAAAAGCCCCGGTTCTACAAAACCATGCTTTCCATGTTCTGCATTCCAAGTCAAACTTCTTGTATACAATATTTCAAAGATTGCATTATTTGCGACCTACTGCTAAATAGCAGGTATGGAAAATAGACGCGCAGACAAGATCGCCGAGACGTTAGAACAGCTTGTCTTTGCAGGCAAATACCGCGACGGCGAACGTCTGGACGAGGTGAAACTAGCCGAACATTTTTGTGTATCACGCACCCCCGTACGCGAGGCGCTTCAAGTACTTGTGGCCGCCGGAATTGCGGAACAAATCCCCCGTCGTGGTGTTTTCGTGCGCCAACCCGGCCCGGTCGAGTTGATGGAGATGTTCGAGATGATGGCCGAATTAGAAGCATCTTGCGGACGGTTGGCCGCGTCCAGAATTTCAGAGCACGGTTTACAACAATTGGCCGAGGCGAACGACCGGTGCCAAGAGGCGATCGACCAGAATGACCACGTGCAATACTATGCCGAGAATGAAAAATTCCATCAAATCATCTATCGTGGGTCAGCGAACGGGTATCTGGAGAAACAAGCGTTGCGTTTGCAGAACAAGCTAAGGGCCTACCGCAAAATGCAACTGCGGTTTCGCGGACGCATGGGGCAGTCCATGGCTGAACACCGCGAGATCGTGAGCGCGCTTCAGGCGGAAGATGCAGAAAAAGTAGCGACTGTTTTGCGCAATCACGTGGCCGTCCAAGGCGAGAAATTCCACCAGCTGATGGCAAATTTCAACAGCTAGAGGGCGGCCTGCTCGCCCTTGTACGTTTGCAGATCAAAGTAGATCCGTTGGCGTATCACCTCGGAAAAATGCATCTAGATTATCCAGCGCTTTGAACCCCATCGCGTCGCGCGTCTTGACCGTGGCGCTGCCGACATGGGGCATCATCATGATGTTCTCATGCTCCGCAAATGCCGGATTGCCGCCGGGTTCAGTGACAAAACAATCCAGCCCCGCAGCACCAATATGGCCGGTTTCAACGGCCTCCAGCAACGCTGCTTCATCAATCAGATTTCCCCGTGCGGTGTTCACGATCACACAGCCCGCTGGCAGTTGCGCAAGACGCTCGGCGTTCATCAACCCGGTCGTCTCGGGCGTGGCGGGACAATGCAGCGTCAGGAAGTCGGACACCGCCAAAAGATCGGCAAGGTTTTCGTGATAGGTCGCACCGCCCTCGTCCTCGGGCGTCAGACGACTGCGATTGTGATAGTGGATTTCCATATCAAAACCGTGTGCTTTGCGGGCAAAGGCGCGGCCAACGCCGCCCATGCCAATAATACCAAGACGTGCGCCGGTGACCTGCTTACCCACCAGAAACGCCGGTGACCAGGAATCCCAGGCCCCGGACCGCACAGTGCGATCCCCTTCGACTGCATGACGTGCAGCCCCGAGCATCAGCATCATCGCCAGCTCTGCCGTGGCATCTGACAGCACGCCGGGTGTGTTGGTGACCGCGATCCCTTTGGCACGAAGCGCGGGCAGATCACAGTGATCAACCCCCACCGAATGGTTCGCTACAATTTTTAGCCGTGGATCCAGACGGGCCACAACATCCGCGCTGAAATGCTCTGAATGGCACGGGATGATCCCGTCGACCTTGGCGCTCATCGCGATGATGTCATCGGCGCTGCCCGGTGCATCTAAAGGATCCCAGATCACCTCGTAATCACGGCGGGCGCGGTCCAATGTGGCAGCCGAAAGGGTGCGCGTGATCCAGATCACCGGCTTTGACATTCGACTAGTCCCGCTTGTTTTTACTTGAGGTGGCAAAGTCATAGGCCACGAACCCAAGGGTCACGACAATGATGATCACCAGGTCCGGGCTGGGGACATTGAATGCCAATATCAGTAGAAACACGGCAAGTGTGGTGAATGCGAAAAGAGCGAGTATGCGGTTCATGTCATTTCATTCCTTATTGTGTTGCGCCATCAGCCCAGTCGAAAAGCCATTGCGCTGTGCGCATCAGTCGCGCGTCATTGCCACGTTCCCCGACAAGCTGGACGCCCATAGGCAGGCCCTCTTGCGAGGTGAGCAGCGGTAGGCTGATGCAAGGTGTGCCGCAAAAGGTCCAAAGACCATTGAAGATCGGATCGCCTGTCGTCTCAAGCCCTAGGGGGGCTGGCCCCGTTGCAGACGGGCAAATCAAAGCATCGCAGCGCGTTAGCAATTCGCCCAAGGCGGCGTTTAGAACCTTTGGCATGTCACACGCCGACTGGTAATCGCGCGCAAGAACCCCGTTCCCCTCCTCTATTGCATCGCGCGTCGCCTGCCCCAGCTTATCACCCATGTCGCGGGCGTAAGGATAATAGTGATAGGCCATTTCAGCGAAATTGATCAGCTTGCGTTGTTCCGCGGCGGTTTGAAAAATCGACGGAAGGGGCAATTCAAACGCTTGATCGCCAAGCGCTTCGATCAATTCGTTGAAGGCCTCCTTCAACTGTGGCTCAGCGTTTTCTTCCCAGCCTGGTGGGCGCACAAAACCAAACACCGGTGCCAACGGCGGTTTCGATGTTGCGGCAGCAAGCAGTGCAGGTGTGGGCGCAAGCGTGGTGGCAGCGTCTTCGATATCATGGCCGAACAGTACCTCGGCGAGCAATGCGGCCCCGGCGGGATCGCTGGCAAAAACACCGATCGTGTCCAACGTGGGCGACTGGGTCAGCAGCCCACGCCGCGGGATCGTGCCGAATGTCGGCTTGTATCCGGTTACGCCGCAAAAGGATGCAGGCCGGATCACAGACCCACCCGTTTGCGTGCCAATGGCCAAGGGCACCATGCCATCAGCCACAGCAGCAGCAGACCCTTGCGATGAGCCGCCCGGCGTATGGGCCAAATTATGCGGGTTGGCTGTTTTACCCGGATGCATAAAGGCAAGTTCGGTCGTGACCGTCTTGCCCATGATGATCGCGCCCTCTTTCTTAAGCCGTTCGACGATAAAGGCGTCGCGCAGCGGAACCCGTCCAGCGTCGCCAGCACAGCCGTTTTCGGTGGGTATGCGCAGGGTGTCTATGACGTCTTTTAACCCCACTGGAAGTCCGTGCAGACGGCCAAGTGGCAGCCCTGCCCGTCGTTGCGCATCCAGCGTCTTGGCCTGCGCCCGAACGAATTCTGCATCGAACCATGCCCATGCTCCGACCTCGGCCTCGCGGGCCTCGATCCGGGCGATATAGCTTTCCACAAGGACGCTGGCATCCAGCGCACCCGATGCCAAGCGATCCCGCAGCAGCGTCACGCTGGGTGACGCCACTGTGCGGTCAGCCTGTGCTGCACTATTTGCCATAGAACATTTCCGGCAGATAGAACACGATCGACGGGAAGACATACATCAGCACCATCGACAGGATCACACAGAACAGAAACGGCATCACGCCCGCGAAAATCTGCGTCAACCGAAGTTCGGGCGGCGCGATCCCTTTGAGGTAATAGGCCGACATGGCCATGGGGGGCGTCAGAAAACTGGTTTGTAAATTAAGTGCAACCAATATCCCAAAGAACAGCGGGTCGATCTCGAACACCGCCAAAAGCGGCAAAAAGATCGGCACGAAGATGATGATGATCTCTGACCACTCCAGCGGCCATCCCAGCAAAAAGATAATCAGCTGGGCAAGGATCAAGAACTGGATGGGTGTCAGGTCCAAGCCTTGGACAAACTCGGAAATCACATGCTCGCCGCCAAGATACGAGAACACCGCCGAGAACGTGTAAGAACCCACGAACAGCCAGCACACCATCGCGGTCGTGCGCACTGTCAGATAGACGCTTTCGCGCATCCGCTGCCATGTCATTGCCCGATAGATAAAGGCAAGGAATATACCGCCCAATGCGCCGATTGATGCCGCTTCGGTCGGGGTGGCAAGGCCAAATAGAATGGACCCGAGTACCGCAAAGATCAGGAAGGCGAGCGGAACAAATGACGTTATGATCATCCACACCAGTTTGCCCATCGGAATGTCCGGCACTTCGTCATCCGTCGGTTTTGGCGCTGACGACGGCTGGATCAGGGCCCTGCCCACGATATAGACCAGATACAGGCCCACTAGCGTCAGCCCCGGCAAAAGCGCCGCAGCGTATAGCCGCACGATCGATACGTTGGTGGCCGCAGCATAGACGATCAGCATGATCGACGGCGGGATCAAGATACCAAGTGTACCGCCCGCGCAGATGATGCCCGCCGCAAAGGACGGATCATAGCGCGCTTTGAGCATTGCTGGCAGCGCCAGTAGGCCCATCAAGGTCACAACCGCCCCCACAATCCCCGTGGCTGTGGCGAACAACGCGCAGGTGATCAGCGCCGCAACACCCATCGACCCCGGAACATTTTTGGACGCGACGTTCAAGGTAGTGAACAGACGGTCAACGATATTGGACCGTTCAACGATATAGCCCATGAACAAGAACAACGGCACAGCGGTCAGAACTTCGTTCGACATCACCGTAAAGGTCTGGTTCACAAATAAATCGAATATTCGATTATTATAAAACCCCTCGACCCAGGTCGACCATTGGTCCCACGGCCCCGCAGTTTCTTCTAATCGGTCAAAGCTGCGCCACATCCGGCGCGCATCGAAATAGGCGTAATAGCCAAAGCCGATGCCCATCGCCATTAGCGTGAATGCAATCGGAAAGCCTAGGAAAACAAAGATGATGAACAAGCCCAGCATCATCAGGGCAATTTGCGGATCGGTCATGTAATATGGTCTTTCTCGGCCTTATTGGCTTCTTGCATCAAAAGGTCTTCGGTTTCGAAAACGTCTTCGTCTGCTTCAACCCAATAGTTGTCTCTGATTGCGATGATGCAGCGGCATACTTGCGCGATTCCCTGAACGAACAGCAAAATCCCTGCCGCAACGATGACCGCTTTGAACTGGTAGATCGGAACTCCCGCCGGACTGTTGACCGACACTTCGCCGTATTGCCATGATCGGGCAGCATATTTCCAACCTGCAAGGATCAGCGCGATAACGCCGGGAAAGAAGAATATGATGTACAAGACAATGTCGATTTTGCCTTGGGTCTTGGGCTGCAAAAGCCGGTAAAGGAAATCGCCCCGCACATGCCCACCGCGCGACAGCGTATAGGCACCGCCCATCATGAACAGTGTTCCGTACATGATAAATGATACATCCAGCGCCCATGCGGTCGGGTTGTTCATCACGTAGCGAACGAAAACTTCGTAGCCCGTACCAAGCGACATCAACAAAATGAGCCAGGCAAAAGATTTGCCAAACCAAGCGGAGAGGTTATCGGCGAACCGAATAATAGATAACATGATACTCCCTTACCTCGCATAAAAACCCCGGCATAAATAATGCCGAGGTTCGTTTCACTACTCTGACCTAATCGATCAAAGTTTGATCTTGCCGGGGAAGTAGTGCTCGTAAGCCAACCCGTAATCAGGCGCGTTCATCAGCTCGTAGTAAGAAACACGGCTAACCCAATCGCGCTGGCTGTCCAGACACTTCTTCATGAACGGATCTGTTTCCAGTTCTGGAATCAGTTCGTCCCATGCCTGAAGTTGCGCATCGAGGATTTCCTTGGAGGTGCGGCGCACGTTAACGCCCGCATCATTCTGCAAGAATTGCAGATCCGCAGAATACCGGTTCATCGCTTTGGCTGTGTTTGCCGTCGACACCGCTTCTACACCGTATTTCAAGATGGCCTGAAGGTCCGGATCAAGATCTTCCAAGAAGGTCTTGGAGAACAGGAATTCAAAGCTTTCGGAAGCCTGATGATATGAGGACAGATAATAGTTCTTGGCAACGTCCTGCGCGCCGAAATCTTTGTCCGACGACGGGTTGTTGAATTCGAACGCGTCAATCACGCCACGTTCCATCGCAGGCACGATTTCACCACCAGGCAGCTGCGCAACCGACATGCCGAGCTTGGCCATCAAGTCAGCGGCAAGGCCAACTGTGCGGTACTTAAAGCCCTGCAGGTCGGCAACGGTGTTCACTTCTTCTTTGAACCAGCCAAAGGGCTGCGCGAACATCGGGAAACCCATGTAGCCGACAACGTCCAGACCCATAATATCTTGGGTCAATTCGTTGTACAGCGCCTGGCCGCCACCTTCGTAGAACCACGACAGCATGGTTGTTGCAGAACCGCCGAAAACGGGGCCGGTCCCGAACAAGGACGCCGCTTTGTTTTTACCGTACCAGTAAACGGGCACCGAGTGTGCGGCATCGATAAGACCGTCGTTCACAGCATCCAGAACTTGGAACGCGGCTACCACAGCACCAGCTGGCAGCACGTCTACTTTGAGACGACCACCCGACATTTCCTCGACGCGCGATGCATAGTCGCGGGCAAAGTCCTGCCAGATGTTGGCATCGTTCCAAGATGTCTGCATCTTGATCACCATCGGTGCTTGCGCAAGAACAGCTGGTGCGGCCAGCATGCTACCTGCAGCAGCGCCACCGGCAACGGCGGATTTCGTCAGAAATGAACGCCGGTTGAGGTTTTTATTTTCCGTCATAATTTTCTCCTCCCAGAGTGATCGCTTTCAAACTTTCGCAACGTGCGGCGTTTAAGACGACCCGAGGTCAGACGTTAAGGCATTCATCATCGCTATCAAGAATGTTTGCGCAAACATTGCAGATCAGTGCACATGGATACGAAAAATCGGGGCGCAGACTGCAATCTGCGCCCCGATGAAACGGCAATCTGACGATGTCAGCCTGGTATATGTTTCGAATTAACCAAAATCGCCTGACGAATTGTCAGAATCAGTCCCCACCGATTTCCTTTGGCTAATTTGTAGCTGCCTTGGAGCCTGCCTTGTCCAGCGGGCCCCAAAACCTGAATTTACCCGAGAAGCAGTTTGGCTTCGTACTTCTTGAGGGTTGCACGCGCCGTCCGGTAGCCCTTCATGCCGACTTCCGTCTCAAGCTCGGGGAAGAGCGCGAGGATTTCGTCACGCTGCTCTGACCCAAGACCGTCGATGGTATAGTCGCCAGGATAGAAGCTTTCCGTCCACGTACCATCCGACAGCACAACTTCGTGACGCTCGAACATAAAGTGGATGTAGCTAGTCTGGGAAACGTCTACATGACTGATCCCGTCCTTACCGACAAAGTGCTTGGCCGCAGCCAGAACTTCGGGCTCGTCAAAATACATCGACGCGCCTTTGTCCGCGATCAACATCCGGTGGTTCGGGGACACCATCATGTCACGCTCTGGCATGTTGTGACCCAAAGACCCTGCCTTGATCAGAACCGGCTTAAGTTCAGGACGTGCGATAAAGTCCTTTTGCGTCAGTGTCTTTTGACCGACCCATGCGATTTCCTGCAGGCCGTTGTCGCGGGTAATGACCCGATCGCCCGGTTGCAAATCTTCGACACGACGTTGGCCTTTTGCCGTCGCGATCAACGTACCCGGCGTAAAGCAAGGGACGATGCTTTCGATGTTGGTAAAGTCCAGACGACCGGTTTCATTGCCCAAATTATCGGTAAAGACGATTGTGCCGTCCTGACCGTCGTTGCGGCTGTCCCCGTCAATGTCGTCGCCAACATCTGTGTCGGGACGCAGGTTCTCAAGGCGATAACCACCACCGTTCAATGAACCTGTCAGGTCGATTACGTCATAGTCGCTTGGGTCCGTACCGGTACCGCCGTCGATGGTATCGCCACCGTTGACATCAAGGAAAGTGTCCTCTCCGTCATCGCCGCGCATACTGTCATTGCCAGCGCCGCCGCGAATGATGTCGTTGTCACCGCCGCCGATGATGGTGTCATCGCCGTCACCACCAATCAGTTCGTCGTTGCCAAAGCCACCCAGCAGACTGTCGTTGCCAGCCCCACCGGAAACGGTGTCGTTATCCTCGCCGCCGTCGATGGTATCGTTACCTTCGCCACCAAACAGCAGATCGTCACCGCGTACACCGCTGATGCTGTCGTCACCGTCACCACCGTCTACAGTATCGTTGTCGCCAGCTGCAAAGATCGTGTCGTTGCCGGCACCACCCAAAATGCTGTCTTCGCCGAAGCCGCCTGCGATAGAGTCGTCGCCGTCACCGCCGTCGATGGTGTCGTTGCCTTGGCCACCGTCGATCGTGTCGTTGCCCGCACCGCCCAGGACGCTGTCATTGTCATTGCCCGCAAGGATGGTGTCATTTCCTTCGCCGCCGTCAATGATGTCATCGCCCTGTGCACCGATGATCGTATCATTGCCCTGACCACCCAAGATAGTGTCATTGCCCTGACCGCCATCCAGGCTGTCGTCGTCGATGCCGCCGTCGATATAGTCGTTATCGGCCCCACCAAAGATGGTGTCGTCATCGTCTTCACCGTACAGAACGTCGTCGCCGGCACCGCCTTCGATCAAGTCCTTGCCGTTGTTTGGCTGTGGATCAAGCGCGTCAATAATGTCGCCAGCGACGCCCGCGATGGTTTCAGGACCGAAGCCGCCCCAGATCGTATCGTTGCCTTCGCCGCCGCGCAGCGTGTCGGAGCCATGGCTGCCGATGATGCTGTCATTGCCGTCGCCACCTTCTACGAGGTCATCATCAATGCCGGCGTTGATTGAATCGTCGCCTGTGCCGCCGAAGATCGTGTCAGAGTCGTCACCGGTGCGGATCGTATCGTTACCCGAACCACCATCAACAAAGTCACGGCCATCGTCCTGGTTCGGGTCGCCCGTTCCAAAGAACGGATTCGGGATCGTCGCACCGGTCAGCGGGTTCGTGATGAACTGCTGATCGTTCGCATAATCCGAGAACGTATCCACACCGGCAACGATTGAGTCATTGCCATCATTGCCAAAGATGCTGTCTGCGCCCTGAATATCGGTGATGGTATCGTCACCTTCGCCGCCCATGATGGTGTCGTTGTCGATCCCACCTTCGATCACATCGTCGCCGATGCCACCATCGATAAGGTCAGCATCGTCGCCGCCGTCGATTGTGTCGTTACCGGCACCACCGTTAATCGTGTCTTTGTTGTCGTTCGGGTTCGGGTCCTGATCAAAGGGTGTCGAGATTAACGGCAGATCGGCATCCGGAACACCAGTAATACCCGGGGTGTCGCCCGTGATGCTGTCATTGCCATCACCACCGTCCAGACTGTCGTTGCCGCTATTGCCTGCAAGCGTGTCGTCACCAGCGCCACCAACAACGACGTCATTCCCGCCGCCAGTGCTGACATTATCACCGCCGTCAGATCCGGTCACGGTGTCGTCGCCGCCGCCAAGTTCCAGCTTTTCAATCTCTTCAAAGGACGTTGTGTCGGTGCCATCGGTAATTGTACCGGTTTCCGGCGCGGTGAACACAACGTTCAGATCATCATTGATGTCGGTGCTGTCGATGGTATCGCCATCGGTTTCACCAGTTTCGCCGCCAACAATCACATCGTTGTCCAGACCGTCGGTCAGCACAAATGTATCATCACCGGAGCCGCCGTCGACAGTGTCGTCGCCGTTACCGCTGTTGATCGTGTCGTCGCCGCCATTGCCAAAGATCGTGTCGTTATCACCATCGGTGCCATCAATTTGATCGCCTTGTGCATCTGTATAGCCGGGGTTCATGACCTCGCCAGTGTTCAGACCGTCAACCGGGCCGACATAGGGATCGCCAAGGATGGTTTCGATTTCGGTAAAGGTGAACGATCCTGTCGGGTTGCCTGCGCTGTCGAACAGATTAACCGTACCATTTTGGCCATTGCCGTTGCTGTCGGGGGTCAAATCCGTCAAGCGGAAATTCAGGCCGCTCAGGTCCAGCGTGTCTGTATCTGTGTTGATCAATCCGTCAGGGTCAAAACCGCCTGCGCCACCGTCAACGATATCGCCAGCTGAGCCGCCAATGATTGTATCCTGATCCGCACCACCACTGATGTTGTCCACACCGCCGCCACCGGTCAGCATGTCGCGACCATCGCCACCGATCAACGTGTCGTTATCGGCACCGCCGTCAATCGTATCATTGCCAGCACCGCCATCAATGAAATCGTCGCCTTCGTCGCCCATAAGGGAGTCATTGCCAAAGCCGGCATCGCCACCGACAGGGGGCGCAACGGGGGCGTCAAAATAGACATCCGTAATGTTGATCCCGGCGTCATTGCCAGCAGACAAGGATTGAACCTTGGTATGGGTGATTTCGAGATAGTCAACCGGACCTGCAATGTTAACCAAAGCGGAGTGGGACGGATCGGTGTCTGCGCCATTGCCACCGCCGCTCAGCAACGTCTCATTGCCGCCAATACCGTCCAGGTTTTGCGCTGTAATCCCGCTACCTGTCGACACGTCAATCGGGGTGCGAAGACCATCCGGTCCAACCGCGACGATCACGACCTTCGACGCGTTGTCGATGTCGTTGATGCGGAAGCTGACGTTGGTCACATCCGCCGAGAAATCAAGCTTGTAGGTCGCGCGTTCGCCATCTTCGTTGGCAAGCGATGCGAGTGAGCTATTCGGGTTGATCGCCTCGGCCGTACCGGTTGTGACCGAGTGGACCTTTTGTGCGTCTGTCGAGAACGTCGTCTCGGGTGTCTTGGACGTGTTGGTGACCGAGAATGCGACGGTTACGTTGCCGGTATCCTGGGTGAACCCGCCAGATAGGTTGTCGTTGTTATCAACGGCAGTGTTGTCACTTGGATCGGGGGCCTTATCCCATTCAAAGCTTTCGCGCACGGTTTCGCCAGTTGGCGGTGTTGGGCCAGAACCGTTGTTGTCACCATAGATGGTGTCGTTGCCGGTGCCGCCCGAAACCGTATCGTCGCCACTGTTGCCTTCGATATAATCGTCGCCGGTGCCACCGTTGATGGAATCGTCCCCACCTTCACCAAAGATGGTGTCATTGCCAGCATCACCCATAATCACATCATCGCCACCGACGGCATATGCACCGGTGCCCGCGACAGGCGCGTCAAAATACATGTCGGTGATGCGGATACCGGAGTTGTCGTCGCCATCCTGCGTATGTTCGACCACAATCTTGTCGACTGGGCCCGCAACCGTCACCTGAAGGTTGTAATACTTGGTGTCGGGATCATTATATCCGCCATTGCTGTCAGCAGTCTCGGCACCGTTCACCCCATCGGTGTCGAGTAGGGTCAGCTTGTCGCCGCCCGTCAACTGAACGGGGATTTCAACGCCGTTTTTGTCATAAGCCGTCACTTTGACAATACCGTCACCATCAATGTCGTTGATGTTGAACTGCACGTTCGACACAGATTCCGAGTATACCCATTCGAATTCGCCACGACCGGTTTGACCGTTTGTCTGTGACTTCAGGCCGCTGTCTGTGTCTATCGTCTCTGTGCCGCTGTCGATCCCATTGACGTTCAGCTGGTCGGTGTTCAGCCTTGAATCGTGTGTGTTTTCATCCGCCGTGCGGGTATACGTAACCGAAACATTGCCAGTATCCTGTACGAATGAGGAATCGACTTCAGCTTCGGTCTGGCGGTCCCATTCAAAACTTTCACGAACAGTTTCGGTCGGCCCGGCTTTTGTCCCGTTGTCACCATAAATTATGTCGGCACCCTCGCCACCATTAATGGTGTCGTTGCCAGCATAGCCGATGATCGTATCGTTAATGCCATCAGCACCGTCAATGATGTCACACTGCTCATCGGTGTAACCGATGTTCATGACGTCATCGCCATCGGTACCATCCACGATCCCGTCGCCACCAAGATAGATATCCAGTTGGGCATTGGTTTGTTCAATGGTCATAACATGGGGCTGACCGTCAGCGCCCGTGTAATTTACCGTGGTCGATCCATCCGGGTTGGTATCGTATGAATCCACACCTTCAAGCAGGATGGTGTCATCTGCACCCGCATAGTCGAGCTTCAACAGGAAGTCGTCGTCGAAAGTAGCAAGGTCGAACCGCATCGTATCTGGATCACCGGCGTATTTACCGATGTACTTCAGCTCGAGTTCGGTCAGGGGCGCACCGTCAGGGTCACCGGTGAAGGTGATATACTCAGCGTCATTCTTATCGGCCCCACCTCCGACGATCTCTGTGACCTTAAGGGTGACCTTGCCGGAATTGTCCAAAAGCGAATCTTGAATGGTGAAATCGGTTGCACCGACGGGTGCATCTGCGGGCAATTTAGACATGAGCAGGTCTACCTTTAATAACGGTATTTAAACTTGTAACTTCCAGCATGGCTTGGAAGTTCGATTTAGGTGTCACGTTACATGCGACGATATCTGGGTCTGTAACTAGGCTGGCGGCCGGTTGAGCCAAGAAATATTCAACAATTCCGTCGATCCTGCCGATCGGTGCCATCTGCGGAACCAAAGCAAGATGCGCTGCCTCGGCTGCACATCCTGACGGGAAAGATTGGCCTATTGGTTTGCCTCTAAGAATTGTCATATCTGTTGTCTCCAATATCTGCCTAAGCGCGCTAGAACTGTGCTGTCCGCCTCAAATCTATGATGGGCCCGTCGACCGGGCAAAGCTGGTCAGTTCAGGTTGCGCCTTGCGCCGCCTTTAATTTCGTGACGCGAACGTGGGTAAGTCCCAAGGCCGTTTGCGAAGGGAAGCACCACGTTAATTGGGATCAAACGTGCGAACAGTCGGGCAGCAATTGTGCCTTGGTAGAAATTTTTGGGGAAAATCTGTAAAAACGCATTGCCGGTGCCAAGCGGCTTTGAAAATGATGTGTCTGCAGATGCGTTGACGGTCCGGGCTTTCGCTCCGGAAGATACGATCGGAGATTTCAGCATCCCCACTCTCTCAGATCTATTCATCTTCTTCTCCTTCTCCGCCAAACAAGCGGGCTGCACGAATGCAGTAAACACGTTGGACCCAAGGCGCACTCCAACGGTCAAATGACGACGCGCAGAGATCCTCTGTCCTTCCGAAGGGAAGACAAGTCGCGAGCGACTTAACACGGCACATAAATTAATGTGCCTATGTAGTATTCGGTAGCTTGGCAGCATAGCGAACACATTCATCCCGTACGTAAAAGTACGCGTTCAATGCGGTCGCCCCCGTGACCTTTAGACTTCGCCCCCCAGTGGGCCTATTCTTATTATCTGTGCTGTCATGCTGCGGGAAGGCGAAAATCGTGACTAAGTTAAAGTGAACGAAACTCCATAGATTTATTTGGAGTGTATTGAGAACCAACAAACAACCGTCACGTGTTTACTGTTTCAACATATGATGCTGGAAGCTTGATCGCACGACGAAAACTCCAATGTTTAAAGGTAATTCAGCAAGAACATATTAAGCTTGTCTGGTGACTGTTTCTGATTTGGCAACAAAGGATCACAATACGGTGCACGCCCAATTTCTGCCTTTTTTCTGCAAGCATTTTTGGGATTTATGGAACTAATGCCTAAAATCTGGCACTGTTTGTTCACAATCTGGACACCTAACGCCTTATTTCGGACGAATCAATGTTCACAATGTTTCGAAAGCCGGTCTTTGTCCCAATGATGCAGCCAACATGGCCCGCAGCGCCTGCACGGGACAAAACGGCGCTAGATTAGCCCGAAGTCTCAGCATCCAGTGACCGCCCTATGATCTCTTTCATGATCTCGGATGTCCCGCCGTAAATCCTCTCTACGCGGGCATCCACATAGGCTTGGGCGATGGGGTATTCCTCCATATAGCCGTAGCCGCCAAACAGCTGCAGGCATTGATCCACGACGCGTCCCAACAGTTCTGAATGGTACAATTTGCCCGCCGACGCCTGCACGGCATCCAGATTGCTATCAATCCGCAGTTGTATCAGGGCATCGCAAAAGGCACGCCCTGCCATCAAATCGGCCTTGATCGCGGCCAATGCGAAACGCGTATTCTGGAAATCCAGTATCCGTTTCCCAAAGGCTTTCCGTTCTTTGACATAGGCAACGGTGAGGTCAAAAATGCCCTCGGCGCGGGCCTGACATTGAACGGAAATCAGCAGACGTTCCTGCGCCAGTTCCTGCATTAGATAGCTAAAGCCCTTGTTCTCTTGTCCGATCAGGTTCTCGGCTGGCACGAACACATCCTCAAAGAACAATTCCGCCGTGTCGTTTCCGTGCTGCCCGATCTTGCGCAGGTTACGCCCCCTGCTGAACCCTTCCATATCTCGTTCAATGGCGAAAAGAGAGATCCCTTTGGCCCCCTTTTCGGGATCGGTAATGCAAGCTGTCACCACAACATCAGCGTTTTGCCCGTTAGTGATAAAGGTCTTTTGCCCGTTGATCTTCCACCCGTTGCCATGGGGTTCGGCTCGGGTTTTGATGGCGGCCAGATCGCTGCCTGTCCCCGGCTCCGTCATCGCAACGGCCCCGATTATTTCCCCTGTCACCATCTTGGGCAGGATCCGTGATTTCAAGTCATCACTGCCGTGGTTGTTAATGTAGGGCGTCACTATCAGCGAATGCAGCGAAAAGCCCGGCCCCGTGGCCCCGATACGGCCCAGCTCTTCGCAGACGATCACATCAAACAAGATGCCTTGGCCAATGCCGCCATATCCCTCGGCAAGCCAGGCATTCAGCATCCCAAGCGCTCCAGCCTCTTGCCAATGCGCTTTCGGGACACGCAGGTTTTCGCTCCACTCAGCAAGGCGGGGTTTTACTTTTTCCTCGCAATAGCGACGGACCATCTTGCGGAACTGATCATGCTCGTCGGTGAACAAAGTGCGGGGAAAAATCGTCATTCTCGACCTCCATTGGAACTGGCCGCAAGTGCCCCGCCGCCAAAGCGGTCCGTTGGCGCTAATGCGGTAACTTTCGCAGCTTGCGACAGTCAGTCATCGCGGGTCAACCGCTCTCGCCGCTATCCGCGAGGCTTTGCGCGTGACGTAAAGACGGTTCACGAACGCCACCAGGAACACAGCCGTCAGGATCAGGACGATCGTCGGGGCCGGTGCACTGTCGATGAAAAAGCTAAGGTAGGTTCCCGCGAACATTGACAGCGTGCAAACCGCAACCGACACAACCAGCATCGGGCCAAAGCTTCGCACCAACAGGAACGCAATCGCGCCCGGTGTCACCAGCAACGCCACAGCAAGGATCAGCCCTGTCGCGGTCAGCGTGGCCACGATGGTCAACGACAACACCGCAAGCAAGCCATAGTGCAAAAAATCGGTTCGCAAGCCGCTTGCCTGCGCTTGGGCAGGATCAAACGCATGCAACAACAGGTCCTTCCATTTCAGCACCATAAACGCCGTCACAAAGACCGAGATGAGGCCCGCCGTCCATAAATCCTGCGGTCCCACCCCCAACATGTTGCCAAACAGGATGTGATCCAGATGCTGGTTCGTCGAGATCGAGGTGTACATAATGATGCCAACACCAAACATGCCCGAGAATACTACCCCCATGACAGTGTCCTGTTTGATCCGGCTGTTATGGCTTAGGTAACCCGTCAGCAGCGCACAGGACATGCCCGCCGCAAAGGCCCCTATGATCAGCGGGATGCCCGTGATCCATGCCAGAACCACCCCTGGAAGCACCGCATGGCTAACGGCGTCGCCCATCAGCGCCCAGCCTTTGAGCACCAGAAAACACGACAACAATGCCGCGGGCGGGGCGACGAGTAAGATGATCCAGAATGCGTTTTGCATGAATGGGAACTGAAACGGAAACAGCAGTGTCTCGATCATGACGGGACCTCCTCTCGCAAGGACCGCAACGCTTGGGCCGCTTTGCGCCGCGCGGCTAGCACGCCGTGTTTCGGCGCGAATACAAAGGCCAGTAGGAAGATCGCGGTTTGCAACGTAACAATCACGCCGCCCGTGGCACCGTCCAGAAAATAGCTGGCATAGGCTCCTAAAAACCCTGTCAGCGTGCCGATAATTACCGACACAATGATCAGCCGCGGAAATCGGTCGCATAGCAAATAGGCCGTGGCACCGGGCGTCACGACCATTGCAATGACCAAAAACGCGCCAACGGTCATCATTGCGGCCACAACGGCGGCGGACAGCAACATAAAGAATATTGCCTTTAATAGGTCCGGTTTTAACCCGATGGAGCGCGCATGGTTTTCGTCAAAGAACGTGACCATCAGGTCTTTCCATTTTAACAGCAAGACGGTTAGGCAAACCACACCGATGATCGCCAACTGAATGGTATCAGACGGGGCGATGGCCAAAATATTGCCCATGATAATAGTCTGGATACTGACCGACATTGGCGACAACGACACCATGAACAGCCCCAACCCAAAGAACGACGTAAAGATGATCCCGATAATCACGTCGATCTTAAGCCCCGATCGCCCCGAAAGAAACAGCATCGCCGCCGCCGCCAAACCGCCCGCCAGAAACGCGCCAAGCGCAAAGGGCAGGCCCAGCATATAAGCCCCTGCCACACCCGGCACGACCGAGTGGCTGAGCGCGTCGCCGATCAGCGACCAGCCTTTCAACATTAAATAACATGACAGAAACGCACAAACGCCGCCTACCATGGCCGACACCCACATGGCGTTGAACATATAGCCGTAGCCGAACGGCTCTAGCAGCAGCTCGATCATGAGTCGCCCTCGTCCTTTGCACGTGCCTCTCCGTAGTGAACAAAGGGGCGTTCGTCGTCGGTGATGATCCGCAGCTCGCGGCCGTCATCGTCATCATGCAAGTCGCTGCCGCCAAGGGTAAATTGGCGTAGAACACCGCCAAACGCCAGTTCGAGGTTGTCATGGGTGAAGATCGTTTCGGTCGGACCGTAAGCAAGCACCGTGCCTTTAACCAACACGGTTCGATCGCAAAATTCGGGTACGGAGCCAAGGTTATGGGTCGATACCAGCATCACACGACCTTCGTCGCGCAATTCGCGCAGCAGGGCCACGATCTGGTCCTCTGTCTTGACGTCAACGCCGGTAAAGGGTTCGTCGAGCAAGATCACTCGCCCGTCTTGCGCCAAGGCACGGGCCAAAAACACGCGCTTGCGTTGACCGCCGGACAGCTCACCAATCTGGCGGTCGCGGAACTCGGTCATATTTACGCGGCGCAATGCCTCGTCCACGGCGGCATGATCTGCGGCTTTGGGCCGGCGCAGAAAGCCCATGTGCCCATAGCGCCCCATCATCACCACATCTTGCACCAGCACTGGAAAGGCCCAGTCGACCTCTTCGGATTGGGGCACGTAGGCCACGAGATTTTCGCGCAGGGCCTCGCGAACTGTTTTTCCCAGCAACTTGATCTCGCCTGCGGCGGCCGGGACGAACCCCATGATGGCCTTGAACAAGGTAGATTTCCCTGAACCGTTCACGCCCACCAACGCTGTGATCGTACCGCGTGGGATCTCGAAACTCGCGTCGTACAGCGCGGTATGACCGTTGCGATACGTGACCGTCACGTTTTGCGCGGAGATACCACTGTCATGGGGGGCAAAATGCTCAGCTTCGTGGTGAATTTCTACGCTTTTCATGTCTCTTTTCCGATCACTTCAAGTTTTCAGACAACCCGTCCGCGATGGTCTGAGATGTCACCCGTAATAAATCCAGATAGCTGGGCACCGGGCCTTCAGCGGTGCTGAGACTATCAACATACAAGACGCCACCAAAGGCTGCACCGGTTTCACGCGCGATCTGTTTAGCGGGTGATGTATTGACGGTGCTCTCGCAGAAAACCACAGGAATTTCACTTGCGCGGACTTCGTCGATAACCTTGCGCACCTGTTGCGGTGTACCGGTCTGGTCCGCGTTCATCGGCCAAAGATACAGCTCTTTCATGCCAAAATCGCGCGCAAGATAGCTGAATGCCCCTTCGCAGGTCACCAACCACCGCTTGTCTTCAGGGATCTCGGCAATCCGGTCGCGCAACGGGTTGATGGTTTCGCGGATTTCGCCCTTATATCGCTCTGCATTGGCCTTGTAGGTTTCTGCATTGGCGGGATCATGTTGCACAAAGGCGGCCGCTATATTGTCCACATAAATCAGCGCATTATCCAAACCCATCCAGGCGTGCGGGTTCGGCTGGCCCTCGTAATCGCCGGTCGAAATCGAAATGGGATCAATGCCATCGGTCAGTGTCACAGAGGGGATATCGCCAAGGTTTGACAAGAACTGTTCGAACCATAGCTCAAGGTTTAGACCATTCCACAAAATCAAGTCGGCACCGACCGCCCCGACAATATCACGCGGGGTCGGTGCATAGCCGTGAATTTCGGCACCTGGCTTGGTAATTGATACCACCTCGGCGGCGTCCCCTGCCACCTGTTGGGCCATATCCGCCAACACGGTAAAGGTTGTCACCACCTTGAAATCAGCCGCCCACACGGGGGCAGCTGTCATCATGACTGTCGCGGCAACTGTCGCTAACAAAGATTTTTTCACCAAAGCCTCCGTACCCGAAATGGGATCGCCTACATGTAAATGCGAATTATTCGCAGATGTCAAACATGCGAATGAGAATAGGTCGCAAAAACTTGCAGACAAGGCCGGAGTTGCATAAAGTCAGGGTAACACAAGGATGGTGACTGCTTTGGAAAATGACCTCGACTACAGGCAACTGCTGCGCGACGCTGGGTTGCGCGTCACACCGCAACGCGCATCAATTGTTACGATCCTTTCTGAAACCGACGACCACCCCAACGTCGAGGACCTGTACGAAAAGGCCCGCGCGTTGGATGATACAGTGTCGGTCGCAACCGTGTACCGGACCATGTCGGTATTGGAAAATGCTGGTCTGGTGCGCAAGCTGGTGATGGACGACGCCCCTGCCCGCTATGAAATGATGCCCCATACGGACCACGATCATCTGGTGGACATCGACAGCGGTGACCTGATCGAAATTCCCGGTACGGAAATCGCCGAACTGATGGGGCGCGTTGCAGCCGAACTGGGGTATCAGATCCTGAGCCATCACACGGTCATCCGCGCGCGCAAAACCTAAAGACGTTTTATTTGGGGGGTTCATCCACTAAGGATCGGACCATTGTTGCTGCGCCTGCAGCGACGCTGCGCAAGATAAGATCATTGGGGATGTCTCGGTTCAGCCAATCGCGCATCGGCCCAAAGGCGGATAGAAAAACCATCAAGTTCGCCACGATATCAAGGCGGCGGTCTTCGGCATCAATCCCCAACCGCAGGCTGAGCTGGTCGGCGAGGTCCTTCATCGCGGCATATTCACGGGCGTGCAGCGCTTGGCGATCTTCGGGCTGCATGTGCGGCACACAGCGATAAGCCAGCAATGTTCCTTTGCGTTTATGCGCCCAGCTTTCGCGGAAATACTGTTCAATAGCTTCTTCAAGCGACACAGATTGATCTTGCAAGATCACCGACAGGGTTGGCACGTCTTCGCGAAACCAAAGCTGATTCAACAGACGCCGCAGGATGTCATTTTTGTTGGCGATGTAATCATAGATGCTTGCCTGATTGACACCTGACCGTGCGCAAATATCGCGCACCGTTGTCGCGGCAAAACCCTTTTCCAAAAACAGTTCGAGCGCAGCATCGCAAATCTGTTCGCGACGGCTTTGGATCAAATCCTGATTTTGAACACTGTTGATATCCGCCTCGGTCAGCATCTGCGTGCGCAGGGTACGAAGACGTTCTGGGTACACGGTCGCGGGCGTCGTTTCGGGCATCAAGGCTTCCTTCTTTCAAAGAAACCTAACTACTTTCGATATGTGAAACAATAAGGAAGGTTCCAGCAAGAGGACAATGCAAAACCCGCCAATGCTGGGCAAAGGCGGGTCTAGCTGATGTTCATTTCGAAGGGCCGATGATTACTCGTCGACGCTAATCGCTACAAAGCGCGGGTCACCGGCGCGGCGGATTAGAAGCAGCAAGGACTTGCGCCCCGCATCCCGGGCCTCGGTCACACGGTCTTCTAGGTCAGCAATCGCGGCGATGCTTTGCTGTCCGGCCTCGGTGATTATATCACCTTTGCGAAGGCCCTTTTCAAACGCTTCTGACATTTCGTCGACTTCCAAAACGGCCAAACCGTTGGTGGCCTCATCCGCGTCGAATTCCTCGCGCATATCATCGGTCAGCGGTGTGACAGTAAGACCCAAAATTGATACCGTTTCTGGGCCTTCGGGGTCCACACCGTCTTCGGGGTCAGCCTCTGGCGTGCTTTCACCTTCGGCATCTTCGCGCCGGCCAAGGATTACCTTCAACGTTTGGGATTTCCCATCGCGCAGCACGGTAACGCGCACGGCAGCCCCGACGGCGCTGTTGCCAACCTGACGGACCAGGCCGCGGGTGTCTTCGACTTCGACGCCGGCAAAGCTCATGATCACGTCACCGGTTTTCAGCCCGGCATCTTTGGCAGGGCCATCTGGCACGTCGGTTATCAATGCACCAGTCACCGTGGCCAAGCCCATCGCGTCTGCAACATCTTGGGTCACATCCTGAATGCGCACACCCAACCAGCCGCGGCGGGTTTCGCCAAATTCCTTGAGCTGGTCAACAACACGGGTCACGACGTTGGATGCCATCGAAAAGCCAATCCCGATAGATCCACCATTTGGCGACAGGATTGCTGTATTCACACCAATCACCGCTCCATCCATGTTGAACAGCGGCCCGCCCGAATTGCCCCGGTTGATCGCAGCATCGGTCTGAATGTAGTCGTCATAGGTGCCCGAGAGCGCCCGATTGCGCGCCGAGACGATACCGGCCGAGACCGAAAACCCCTGCCCCAACGGGTTGCCCATCGCGATCACCCAATCGCCAACGCGTGCGGCATTGCTGTCGCCAAATGTGACAAAGGGCAAAGCACCCGGCGCTTCGACTTTCAGCAGCGCGATGTCGGTGTTGGGATCAGTGCCGATCACCTTGGCAACCAGTTCCTCGCCCGAGAAGAATTCAATGGTGATTTCGTCAGCGCCCGCGATCACGTGGTTGTTAGTGACAACATAACCGTCTTCGGAAATCACGAACCCCGACCCAAGCGCGGATGACTTGCGCGGTGCAGGCGGGGACTGACCGTCGTTATTTCGGTCCTGGAAGTCGCGAAAGAAATCTTCGAAAGGGGATCCCTCGGGCACGATGCCACGCGGACCGGTACGCCCCTCGACCACGGTCGATGTCGTGATATTAACCACAGACGGGCTGATCTTTTCGGCCAACGGGGCCAGACTTTCGGGTTTTGCATAGGCGATGACGGTCTGCATCAGAACAAATGCAAGGGCTAGCATGCCCATCATAAGCCATTTCAGCTGGGGCGACGGGGCGACTGATTTCGACACGGATACGGCCTTCGGCTGCATTCATTATCTCCTGAACAAAGGGCGGGGCCAAGAAACCCCTAATTTTCTGACACCAGAGTGCATCCGCAGTGTCAGTGCTGCAAGCCGAAAGATGGGATCAATCACGCGCAAGTCAACAGGCGTACCGCTTTAGATAGCCCTCATGCGGGAAAGTTAGGGGCCAAAATGCAAAAAGGGCCAGCGCAATGGCCGGCCCTTCTTAATCTTGGATCGCTGCGCGGGTTTAGTTCGATTCACCCTCGACCGAGCGGCTGCCCTGATCCGAACGCAGGTAGTTAAAGAACTCGCTGTCCGGTGACATCACCATGGTCGAATTTTTTCCCTGCAACGCCTCTTCGTAAGCACTCAGAGAACGATAGAATTCAAAGAACTCCGCATCCTTGGAGTAGGCCTCAGCAAAGATTTTGTTGCGTGCGGCATCTGCTTCACCTTCGGTGATGCGGGCATCACGACGGGCTTCCGACAGGATTTCCTCGTAGGTACGATCCGCAAGGGCCGTTACACGCTGCGCGGCTTCGCGGCCACGGGCGCGTTCATCGGTTGCTTCACGGGCACGTTCCGCAATCATCCTCTGCAATGTCGCATCAAAGTTCTGCTCTGGCAGGTTGGTTTGACGCAAACGCACGTCAACCACATCAAGACCCAAAGCCTGCGCACGTGCATCAGACCGTTCGCGGATCTGATCCATCAACGCCGACCGTTCGGGCGACAGGATGGTGTTCGATGTGACACCTTGCGAACCCAGAACCGCACGGATCTGACCATCAAGGATACCGTTCAGCTGGATCTCAGCCTGACGTTCCCCATCGGTGCCCAACGCTTGGCGGAACTGACGGACGTCCACAATGCGATAAAGTACGAACGCATCGACTTCCAGACGACGGTCATCGGCTGGCGTGACTTCGATCATGGGGGTTTCAAGCGACAAGATACGGTCGTCATAGCGCACGACCTCGTCCAACAGCGGGATTTTAAAGCCGATGCCAGCGTTTTCACGCACCTGTTTGATTTGGCCAAAGCGCAGTACCAGCGCCTTTTCACGTTCATCAACGATAAAAATCGAGGACAATAAAGCGATCACCGCAATCACGATAACCGGGATAATAATATTTGCCTTACGCATCAGTTTGACCCCCGGTTCGAGTTACGCAATTCGTTGAGTGGCAGGTATGGCACAACGCCTTGCCCCCCCCCATCTGTGTTGTTTTCAAGAATGATCTTGTCCACGTCGGCAAGGATTTTCTCCATGGTTTCAAGGTACAGGCGCTTGCGTGTCACTTCTGGTGCTGCCGAGTATTCTTTCAAAACAGCCTCAAAACGGCTCGCCTCACCGACAGCATCGTTCACAACCCGCGCACGGTAGCCTTCGGCGGCTTCCAGCAACTGTGCAGATTGACCGCGTGCTTGGGCGGTGCGCTGGTTAGCATAGGCATCGGCCTGACGTTCAACCCGGTCGCGTTCTTGCTCGGCGGCCTGAACGTCGCGGAAGGCGTCGATTACGGATTCCTGCGTCACCCGACCGTCTGCATCTGTTACAGTCACTGTCTGCCTTGGCGGGTCCACCTTGTTAAAGTTGACGCGGATGATGTTGATGCCGGTCTTGCGGTTGTCCAATGTGGTTTGGATCAGCTCGCGGGCTGTTGCTTCGATTGTGGCACGGTCACGGTTCAGGATCGGTGCCAGTTCGGATTGCGCAATGATTTCACGCATGGCTGATTCCGAAATTGCACGGACAGACGCGGTTGGATCACGCAGCGAGAATTTGAATTCCTGCGCGTTCTTTACGTTCCAGACCACCTGAAAATCGATGTCGACAATGTTTTCGTCCGTTGTCAGCATCAGACCTTCGTTATCGCCACCCGCACGCCCAGCGCCGATCGTTTCGGCACGGTTGGTTGTAACGTCGAATACTTCGGCAGTCACAAACGGCCACGGCGCAAAGTTTAGACCTTCGGTGCCAATGCCCGAAAATTCTCCAAGGAAAAGCTCAATCGACTGCTGTTCAGGGCGCACCGTGTAAAAGCTGGCCATGCCCCAAAGAACAACGGCCGCCAATGCACCCAGACCGATCGTGCCGCGTGTCAGACGAGGGCCGTTGCCGCCGCCGCTTCCACCGCCAGAACCGTTGGTTCCACGGCTACCGCCTTTGCCGCCCATCAAGACGCGCAATTGTTCCTGACCCTTTTTGACCAACTCATCAATTTCGGGAATTTGGGGCTTGTCACCACCGGGACCACGGCCCCCACCAGTTGGTCGGTTGCCATTTGGCTTGTTCTGGTCACCGCCAGAATCCCCGCCGCCTGAGTTTCCTCCGCCGCCCCAAGGGCCGCCTGTATTTCCAGCCATAAAATCTTCCCTGTTACGACCGCAAACGCGGTCTCGTCTTATTTAAACTTGGGCATAGCAGCCCGTATTTCAAGCAGTGCGCGTTGGTGTTCGCATGGTCACCAGTTCTTCGGACATGGTCGGATGTACCGCACACGTCGCATCAAACTGTTCTTTTGTCAGCCCCGCTTTGACCGCGATGCCTACCAGTTGGATAAGTTCGCCTGCATTTGGCGCGACGATGTGGCACCCCAGAACAACGCGAGTGTTCTGACACACGATCAGTTTCATCATCACACGTTGGTTCTGTTCCGCAAAAGCCGTTTGCATGGGGCGGAACGATGTTGCGTAAATCTCGACAGGGCCTGCGTCGCGGGCATCTTCTTCGCTTAGGCCTACGGTGCCCATTTCGGGCTGCGTAAAGATCGCCGACGGGATCAGGTCGTGATCCACTGGTGTCGGGTTCCCGGCAAAGACGGTTTGGACAAATGCCATGCCTTCGCGGATCGCGACGGGTGTCAGGTTCACGCGGCTGGTTACGTCGCCAATAGCATAAATCGAAGGCACGCCAGTTTGGCTATACTCGTCAACTTTGATTTCTTGCCCGCGACCAAGACTAACGCCGACCTCTTCTAGACCCATGTCCTTGGTCATCGGGGTTCGGCCTGTGGCGAACAGTACCATATCGAATACTTTTTCACCGCCATTGGTGGACTTTACCCAGATCGGGCCTTGTGTCCCTTGACGAGCGGCCGCGTTATAGCGGTTCAGTTCGCCTGCTTGCTCAACCGTGGCCCCCATGGCGGCGTCTGAATTGCTTGGGGTGCTGCCTTCTTCATGGTCGTTTTCAAGCGCCATTTCAACGATGTTGGTGCCGGTGTGAATGTCGATGCCGTTTTCACGCATCGATTCAGCGACCAGACCACGAGCCTCATCGTCAAAGCCGCGCAGGATTTGCGCACCACGGTAATACTGTGTGACCTCGACACCAAGCCCCTGCAAGATACAGGCGAATTCGCAAGCGATATAGCCGCCACCAATGATCAGGATCGATTTAGGCAGTTTATCGAGGTGGAAAATATCATCCGAAACAATGCCCAGATCGGCATTTGGTAAATCGGGCCGCACAGGTCGGCCACCTGTTGCGACCAGAATATGTTTGGCTGTTCTCACCTCTCCGGTGGACAGTTCCACCGTGTGCGCATCCTTGATCGTGGCCCGGGCGTCAAAGGTTTCAACGCCGGAACTTGCCAGCAGTTTGCGGTACACGCTTTCAAGACGGTCAAGCTCAGCATGCAGGCGCTTGCGGAAGGAATGCCAGTCGAAGGTACCGGGCTTGATGTCCCAACCATAGGCCTGTGCCTCATCTGCTAATCCGGAATAGCCCGATGCGAACACCGTCAGCTTTTTCGGCACGCAGCCCCGGATTACGCAGGTCCCGCCATAGCGGTCTTCTTCGGCCAAGCCGACCTTTGTCCCATGTTCACTGGCAGCAACACGCGCAGCACGCACACCGCCAGAGCCACCACCGATCACAAATAGATCAAAATCAAAGTCACTCATTGGTCGGGACCTTTTTAATATTAGTCGTTCAAGTCGGAAAACAGATTGTCCGTCTCGACGAAATCAATGCGATCACGGTCGACCGTTCCTTCGTTGATGTCGCGTACTTCGACGCGGCCATCGCCAAAGCCGATCACCACTGCATCACAGATATCAATGAACAGTCCGTTTTCAACAACGCCCGGCATCTGATTGATGACCAGCGACAATTGGCGCGCATTGCCGATCCGGTTAAGGTGCAAATCCATGATATAATTGCCCTCGTCGGTGATAAAGGGAATGTCGCCGTTCATCCGCAAGGTCGACGTGCGCCCTAACACATCCATTGATATCAGCGTTTCCTCGACCAAGGCTTGGGTCGTTTGCCAGCCAAAGGGGATCACCTCGATGGGCAACGGAAATGCGCCAAGGGTTTCGACCTCTTTGCCGATATCGGCAATTACCACCATCTGATCGGATGCGGTCGCGACGATCTTTTCTTGCAGCAAGGCACCGCCGCCGCCTTTGATCAGGTTCAGTTCCCCGTCAAATTCATCTGCACCATCAATGGTCAGGTCCAGCCATTTCGCCTCGTCCAAGCTAATGACTTCAATGCCCACTTCGCGGGCAAGCTGCGCCGTACGTGAAGACGTCGGCACACCTTTGATCCGCAGACCATCATCGCGCACCATTTCGCCAAGACAGCGCACCAGCCATGCAGCGGTTGACCCAGTGCCCAGCCCCACGCGCATGCCGTCCTCGACAAATTGCGCGGCGCGTTTGGCGGCTACAAATTTCGCCTTGTCAATTGGTGACAGTTCTCCGGCCATAATAGCGACTCCTGATTTATCGCTGCCCTTATAGACTCTGACGGCGATGGGTGCGACCCCTCAAAACCCGCTAAACTGACGTAGCTTTGTCACTTTTGACGCAAGCCCGTCAAACAAGCACAGGCTGTAACTGGATAACGCCAAAGATAGGGCTATGTCCTACGCAACAAGTTGCCTTTGAAAGAGTACCAGATGTTACAGATGTCCAGCCCCCCCATCGCGCAGGTCGTGGACGTTACCAGCGTTACCCTGGCAGGTCTGGGAACCGCCTTACCACCTCACAAATTACCTCAGGCTATGGCACAAGACTATGCCCGCGCGCTATTAGGTCCGCGCTATACGCACTTTGAACGGCTTGCCCCCGCGTTCGAGAATGCTGGTGTTGATATGCGGCATCTGGTGCAACCGGTCGCGTGGTATGAACAGGACCACAACTGGGCCGAACGCGGTGCCGCCTATATGCAAGCCGGCACGCAAATGTTCATCGATGCGGCAAACGCTGCGCTTGCTGATGCACAGTGCACAGCGGCCCAGGTGGACGTGATCGTTACCGTGTCTTCCACAGGCATCGCGACCCCTACGCTTGAGGCACAAGCGTTCAAGGCGATGGGGTTTCGTACGGACGTACAGCGTGTGCCGGTATTCGGTCTGGGTTGCGCAGGCGGCGTGACGGGGCTTTCGCTGGCGCGCAGGCTTGCGGCATCGCACCACGGCCAAACCGTGCTGATGGTCGCCGCCGAGGCCTGTTCACTTTCTTTCAGAACGGACCGGCTGCAAAAGGCTGACATCATTGCAACCGTCTTGTTCGGCGATGGTGCCGCTGCGGCGGTGCTGCGATCGGGCAGTGCTGCGGTGGCGGGTAAGGTCACGCTGGGCGACGGCCAAGAGCACATCTGGCCCGATACCTTGGGCATTATGGGTTGGGATGTTGATGAGAACGGTCTTGGCGTCGTGTTTGACCGCTCTATCCCGAGTTTTGTACAAGATAACTTCCGCGAAGCTGTGTTGGCGATGCTTGATCGCGCCGGTCTGCCGCTTGAGGCGATTGACCGATTTGTCTGTCATCCCGGCGGGGCAAAGGTGCTTGAGGCAATTGAAAGCACGATGAACCTGCCCCGCGGCAGCTTGGACGCCGAACGCGAAACCTTGCGTGCAGCGGGCAATATGTCGGCCCCGACAGCGCTCTTCGTGCTGGACCGCGTGCTAAAATCCGGCCAAAGTGGGCAAATGGCATTATGCGCCCTTGGACCCGGCTTTACCGCATCAATGTTGCCGCTTACGGTGGCACCATGACACTTGGCACATTCCTCTTCCTCGCCTTTATCGTTGTTCAACGGTTGGGCGAGCTTGTCATCGCAAAACGCAACACCGCAGCCTTGCTGGCGCGCGGGGCGCACGAGGTTGGTGCCGCCCATTATCCTGTGATGGTCGCGCTACATAGCGCGTGGGTATTGTGCTTGCTGATCTTTGGCTACTCCCAAGAAATCCACCTTGGCTGGCTGGCGCTTTATGCGGTCTTGCAGGTTTTTCGGGTCTGGATTCTTGGCACCTTGGGCCGCCGCTGGACCACGCGGATTATTGTTATCGACGAACCCCTTGTGGCCAAAGGGCCGTTTCGGTTTATTCCGCACCCGAATTACACCCTTGTCGTGTTCGAGATTTTCGTGGCCCCGATGGTGCTGGGTCTGGTCTGGGTTGCGCTTCTGTTCAGCCTGCTAAATGCCGCGATGCTGTACCACCGTATCGGCGTCGAAGACGGTGCACTGCGGCCAAACTAGACGCGTTTTCTGACTGCGCCTTCTGCAATGCGCGTGGAAATGTCGTTTTCAATCGCTCTGACTGCCTGCAATCGGCTAACACACCAGTATGAACAGCTATATCCTTCACTATGCGCCGGACAACGCTTCGCTTATCATTAGGTTGGCGCTTGAGGCCTTGGGCCAGCCCTATCGCACCGTCTTGGTTGACCGGGCCACGTCGGCGCAAACCTCGCCAGCCTATCTGGCGCTAAACCCGCATGGCTTGATCCCTGTGTTGGAATGCCCCGATGGCGCTATCTTTGAAACCGGGGCAATTCTGCTTTGGTTGACAGACAGGCATGGCGAACTAGGACCAAAGGCTCACAGCCCCAAACGCGCGGATTTCCTTAAGTGGTTGTTTTTCATATCGAACACCGTTCATCCTGCGCTGCGTATGACGTTCTATCCGCAAAAATACGTAGGGCCTGACCCTAGCCATCAGGCAGCCTTGCGATCCACAATGCAAGCAGCCCTCGCGCGTCATCTGAAATCGCTGGATGCACGGGCGGCCAACGGGCCTTTCGACATGGCAATCCAATTTTATCTTGCGGCATTGCTGCGATGGTGCGTGCTGTATCCTTTGCAAAAGGAAAAGAACTGGTTCAAACTGGATGATCTGCCGCACCTCAAGGCGATGTGCCTGTCACTTGAAACCCTGCCCTGTACGGCCGCCGCTCAAAAAGCCGAAGGCCTTGGCCCCACGCCATTTTCGGCCCCTCATTATGCCACCCCACCCCAAGGAAGTGCCACCTAATGTTTCTCTCTGTCTTCGATATGTTCAAAGTGGGCATTGGTCCGTCATCCTCCCACACAATGGGGCCGATGGTTGCGGCTGCACGGTTCTTGGACCTAATGCGCGCGTCGCCGTTCAAATTCGCCGGCCTGCGCGCTTCGCTACACGGCAGCCTTGCCTTTACCGGCGTGGGTCACGCCACAGACCGCGCAACGATCCTTGGGCTCGCGGGCTTTACCCCCCATGAATATGACCACGCAAAGGCCGAGGCTGTCTTGGCCGACATTCAACAGACCAATCAGATCACCCTGCCCGATCTTGGCGTGCTGATGTTCAATCCCAAGACAGATATGATCTTCGACTATGATCTGAAACTGGCTGGCCACGCCAATGGGATGATGTTGATGGCAACCGACGCTCAAGGCGACGTGACCTTGCGCGAGACCTATTATTCCATCGGCGGCGGATTTGTGATGACCGAAGCCGAACTGGCCGCAGGCAAGGACACGGATGAAGGCGCGCCTGTGCCCTACCCGTTTAAATCCGCCGCCGAGATGCTTGAGATGGCAAAGGCGTCGGGCAAAACCATTGCAGGCATGAAACGTGCGAACGAGGAATCACGCGGCGGCGCGGAGCATCTGCGTGACGGGACAAAGCGGCTGTGGCAGGTCATGAACGACTGCATCAACCGTGGGTTAGAAACCGGCGGCATCCTGCCCGGGGGGCTGAATGTCAAACGTCGCGCCAAAGGCATACATGATGCACTGCTGGCCGAACGCGGGCTGAACCAGCAAGCACCCCACACGATCAACGACTGGATGAGCGTCTATGCCATGGCGGTAAACGAGGAAAACGCCGCTGGGGGTCAGGTTGTCACAGCGCCCACCAACGGGGCCGCCGGCGTGATGCCTGCGACCCTGCGTTATTATCTTGATCACGTCCCCGGCGCGTCCGAGGCGCATATCGAAGACTTCTTGCTTACGGCGGCGGCGATTGGCGGGCTGGTGAAATATAACGCCTCGATCTCGGGTGCCGAAGCCGGGTGTCAGGCCGAAGTCGGGTCAGCTGCTGCGATGTCCGCTGCGGCGTTATGCGCCGTGATGGGCGGCACCCCCGAACAAATCGAAAACGCTGCCGAAATCGCGTTAGAGCACCACCTTGGCATGACATGCGACCCGATCCGCGGCTTGGTGCAAGTGCCGTGCATAGAACGCAACGGCCTTGGCGCGATCAAGGCGGTTTCAGCGGCATCGCTTGCTTTGCGCGGTGACGGAACACATCTGGTGCCGCTGGATGCCTGCATTGAAACCATGCGGCAGACCGGTGCCGACATGTCCGAAAAATACAAGGAAACCTCGCTTGGGGGATTGGCCGTCAACGTACCCAACTGTTAATCTGACGCAGCGGCACCGCGCAAAGCGGCGCTTGACCCCGCCGCTCCTTTGCAAGACTCTGACGTCTGTCAGGAAACGTCGGGAGGGACATTATGGAACTGGAACAGGCAATGCTGGGCCGCCGCAGCATCAGGGGTTTTACCAAGGACCCTGTATCCCGCGAGCTGCTGGAAGAGATCATTGATCTGGCCAACCGCGCGCCGTCGTCGATGAACACCCAACCATGGCATCTCCACGTCCTGACAGGCCAACCACTTGAGAATGTCCGCGAAGGGAATTCCACCCGCATGTTGCAAGGCGTGCCGCCGGTACGCGAAATCAGCGATCACGGGGCCTATGCGGGCGTGCACCGCGAACGGCAGGTTGATATCGCCAAACAACTTTTCGCTGCCATGGGAATTGAGCGCGAAGACAAAGAGCGCCGCCAAGATTGGGTAATGCGTGGGTTTCGCCAATTCGACGCGCCTGTGTCCATCGTCGTTTGCTTTGACAAGTCGCTGGATGACAACGGCACAATCGCGCATTTTGATCTGGGCGCTGTGACCTATGGCTTGGTGCTTGCCGCCTGGAGCAAAGGCTTGGGGTCCGTCATCAATGGCCAGGGGATCATGCAGTCGCCCGTGGTACGCGAGCATGCGCAAATCCCAGACGATCAGGTGATCATGACCTGCGTGGCGCTTGGTTGGCCGGACGAAAGCTTTTCCGCGAATGACGTAAAGTCGGTGCGCCGCCCTGTCGAGGCTGTCGCACGGTTCGTAGGGTTTGACCGCTGAAATTGGCCATCAACCTGATTAACTTTCTGCGCTAAATTTCCGGGTGGATTGGCACCTGCCACCGCCCGGAAAACCTATACTTTGCAAGTAAATAGCTCTGGAATTTCATGCAGTGCACCAGAATTAATTAATGTGAATTAACCTCTAACAGGCAGTTAATGCGTTGGTGGGCGGCGCGAGTTTTCTTAACTTTTGCGACCTGAAAATTCCTATTTACCCTTGGCTTCGATGGGGGAATATACATCTGTCCCAATGCTTTGCACCGCCCTCTTATTCCACCACATTAGAATTTACGAAGATGAACGCGCGGCGACCTCGTACCCGCGCTCTTCGGGCTCATCATCGATCAATTCCTGTGGAAACCCATCGGCGAGTATTTTCAGGCCCGTTGCGTCCTCAAGGCGCTCGATGATCCGGTCAGATTGCGCGCGCTCACCATAGCGCTTCTGTCCATCCGTCATGATGTCGATGATCAGTGGAGACACTTCCAACGGAACCGAAAAGTCATCAGCAAGCTTTTGAAAAAGCCCGATATCTTTTTGGATCAGGTCCATGGTGAAATTCACGTCCCGCGACCCTGACAGGATCAGTTGGCTTTCAGTCTCGTGAACAAAGGACGTCCCGGAAGACATTGAAATCGCCTGATAAGTTGTAGCCAAATCCATACCTGCGGCTTTCATTACTGTCATCGCCTCGCACACCGAAATCAGATTCACGGTTGCTAGGTAATTCGTCATCACCTTGAGAACCGATGCCGTACCAAGATCACCTGTATGCAACACCCGCCGCCCCATTAGCGTTAGCAGTGGCAAGATGCGGTCAAACGTCGGCCGGTCACAGGCTGCGAATATGCTGATGTTGCCAGTATCGGCGCGGTGACAGCCGCCCGAGACAGGACAATCAACCGCAGCGCCGCCTGCCTCGATCACCGCGGCCCCAAGACGCTTGATCTCGGCAGCATCAGTCGTCGACATCTCCATCCAGATCTTTCCGGGGCCGACGTGCGGAATCATTTCAGCCATCACAGCCGCCGATGCCGCAGGACTGGGCAGGCAGGTGATCACCACATCGCAGGTCTGCATTAGACTGGCGGGGGATGTTCCATCAGTGGCCCCTGCTACCACCTTGGCCGCCACGAAATCGGCATTCAGATCATGCACATATAGATCGACACCATTGCGCAGTAAGCTGCCAGACAACTTGCCGCCCACATTGCCCAAACCTACAAATCCAACCTTCATGCGCCTGCTCCCAATTAAAGTTAATGATAGATGAACCGTCGTAACCACGACCGGTCGCGTCTGTTTGCGACACCTACCCCGTTGACTGCGCAAAGGTGCGGATTTGCACAGAATTGGTTCGTGCGTATGATATTGCGGGATCACGCGCACGTTCCTATCTTTGTTCCAACCCATGATAGGAGAGCGACAATGTCCCTCAGACCCACACTTGAGACCCGCGCTGCAGTTCCCACCCTAGAAGGCGCTGGCGTAAAATTGCACCGTGCCTTCGGCTTTCAGGACCCAAGCGAATTGGACCCGTTTTTGCTGTTTGACGATTTTCGCAATGAACACCCGCAGGATTTTGAGCGGGGTTTTCCGTGGCATCCGCATCGCGGGATTGAAACCATTACCTATGTTCTGGCCGGTACGGTGGATCACGGCGACTCGCTGGGCAATGTCGGTACGCTGGGCGCAGGCGATGTACAGTGGATGACCGCAGGGTCGGGTATTCTGCATCAGGAAATGCCGCACGGCAATGCGCATGGCCAGATGCACGGGTTTCAGCTTTGGGGCAACTTGCCGTCCTCGCAAAAGATGACGGCGCCGCGCTATCAGGATGTCACCGCCAAGGATATTCCAGTGATCACAGATGACGATGGTACCATCGTCAAAGTCATTACTGGTGAATTCTGGGGCAAAACCGGCCCGGTGGATGGCATTGCCGCTGATCCGCAGTATCTGGATATATTCGTGCCCGCCGGTGTCAAAAAGACCTTTGCGATCGACACCTACCGTCGTGCTTTTGCATATATCTTTGAGGGGGCCGCTGCCTTTGCGGACGCGTCCAAGCCCTCTGGTGTACTACTTGAAAAAGAGATTGCCGGAGAAGAGGTGAACATCCGCGATCTAAGCGGGGACCGGACGCTGATCCGATTTGGCACAGGCGACGAAGTTACGTTGCAAGCAGGGCCTGAAGGGGTGCGGTTTTTGCTGATCTCGGGTGCTCCGATTGACGAACCGGTCGCGTGGCACGGGCCGATCGTGATGAACACGCAGGCTGAGCTGCGTCAGGCGATGCGTGACTTGAACAATGGCACGTTCATCAAAGCTGCCCATTAAATCAACGAGGCATGGGCAGTACTGCCCTGCCCCGACATCACCGATTTACGCACCATATCCCAGTATTGCGCGATGACCTGATCCAGCGACAACCGACCGCCGGTACGGAACCACGTATTCACGCCCGTCAGCATCGCGATCACCGCAAGGGTCGCAATCTTGGTATCGGCAATGGCGAAATCGCCCGTGTCGGCACCGCTTTGCAAAATCCCCTCAAGACGGTCTTCGTACCTACGGCGCAACGCCTCGACCGTGCTGAAATTCTCGGGTGTCAGGTTGCGCAATTCCATGTAGGAAATGAAAACCTCATCCGGGCGGTCTGCGTGAAACCGGATGTGGAATTCCACGAAATCGCGTAGTCGGTCGATGGGCGCAAGCGTGATGTCGTCCGCTGATGCGTCCAGAAGTTCTTCCATATGGGTGCAAAGCAGGTTGAAAAGCAGCGTTTGTTTGTCGGGGGTGTAGTTATAGAGCGCCCCTGCCTGCACGCCCACCTCGCTGGCAAGAGCACGCATGGACACGGCCGCATACCCACTTTTGGCGAACAGACGCAGCGCTGCTTCGCGGATCTTGGGTCCGGTGATGTCTGAATGTGATCCGGTCGTGCGTGCCATGACCAAACGCTAATTGAACAACCGTTCAAAGGCAAACCCCGCTTGCACGAAAAGCGTTGCTGGTGCATGAATCGATCCCATGAATAATCGCGCCCTTTCCGGCCTTTGCGCCCTTGCCTTGTTGCTGCCTGCGGCCTGCACGCAGTTTCCGGCCCTCGATAGCCGTGCAACGCCTGAAATGCAGGCCGCCGATTATCCCGCGCTTGTGCCTGTTGACCCACTTTTAGCCCAAGCAACAGCCGGCCAGGTGAACACTACCCAGACCGAACTGGTTCTGGATGCGCGTGTTGCCAGATTACAGGCACGTGCAGCCGGGTTGCGCGGCTCTGTTTTAACTGGAGCCGAAAAGCAGCGGTTGGCCGAGGGCTTGAGATAAGCAATTTTGCAATTGGTTGCGTTGCACGCAGGGTTTGAACCCGATACATCGCGGCCATATAATAATTTTGTCGCGCCCGCGCACCATCTTAAAGGAACTGCACATGTCACAGCCGCTTCAGTCTGGGCCACTTCGTCTTGGAATTGCTGGATTGGGAACGGTGGGTGTGGGCGTCGTGCGCATCATCCGCAAACAGGCGGATCTGCTTGAGGCACGCACAGGACGCGCGATCACCATTTCGGCCGTTTCGGCCCGCAGTAAGGACAAAGATCGCGGTGTCAACCTTTCGGGCTACGCATGGGAGGACGATCCTGTCGCCTTGGCCAAGCGTGATGATGTCGATGTGTTCGTCGAATTGATCGGTGGCGACGAAGGTCCAGCCAAAGACGCAACCGAGGCTGCGCTGGCGGCAGGCAAGGATGTCGTGACCGCGAACAAGGCGATGCTGGCCATTCACGGACAAGCATTGGCCGAACAGGCCGAGGCGGCTGGCCGCCATATCCGCTATGAGGCGGCGGTCGCGGGGGGCATTCCGGTGATCAAGGTCTTGAACGAGGCGTTGGCCGGAAACCAGATTACCCGTGTGATGGGCGTTATGAACGGATCGTGCAACTATATCCTGACACGCATGGAAGACGCGGGCCTGCCCTATGCGGACGTATTCGCCGAGGCTGACGGGCTTGGCTATCTTGAGGCTGATCCAGCATTGGATGTGGGTGGCATTGACGCGGCGCATAAGCTGGCGATTCTGTCATCGATCGCATTTGGGTCACGCGTCGATTTCAACGGCATTGATCTTGAGGGCATCGAACGGGTCAGCATCGAAGACATCCGTGCTGCCGCAGGGATGGGATACAAGATCAAATTGCTGGGTGTCGCGCAGATGACCGGTCGCGGGCTTGAACAGCGCATGCAGCCTTGCCTCGTGCCTGATTCATCGCCTTTGGGGCAGCTTTCTGGCGGCACAAACATGATCGTGCTCGAGGGCGACGCCGTTGGCCAGATCGTGCTACGCGGCCCCGGTGCGGGCGAAGGTCCGACTGCCAGCGCTGTCCTGTCTGACATTTGCGATCTTGCCCGTGGTTGGCAGGGACCGGTGTTCGGTCAAAAGGCCAGCACGCTGACGGATGCCACATCTGCCACGTCACAGGCCCCGGCAGCGTTCTATCTGCGCATGGGGTTGCTGGATAAACCCGGTGCATTGGCCAAAGTCGCGACCGTTTTGGGCGAAGCAGGTATCAGCATTGACCGCATGCGCCAAACCGAACACCATACCGAACACGCACCAGTTTTGATCGTAACGCATAAAACTACCCGCAAGGCGCTTGATGATGCGTTGACCGCGATGGCGGGCACAGGCGTTCTGGCCAGTGATCCCGTTGCTCTGCGGATCGAAGACCTTTGACGCCATTTCAAGCAATTTGATTCTAAAAAAGGAACGCTAATATGACCTCTTCTGCTGAATTCAAAGACCGCATGTTGTCACTGGGCCTTGCCCGCGTATCCGAAGCTGCTGCATTGGCGTCGGCCAAGCTGATTGGACGCGGCGACGAAAAAGCAGCGGATCAGGCGGCCGTGAACGCCATGCGCGAACAGCTGAATCTGCTTGAGATTGCGGGTGTCGTGGTCATCGGCGAAGGCGAACGCGACGAAGCGCCGATGTTGTACATTGGCGAGGAAGTCGGCACCGGCAATGGCCCCGGTGTTGATATTGCGCTGGACCCGTTGGAAGGCACCACGCTGACCGCGAAAGACATGCCAAACGCGCTGACCGTCATTGCAATGGGCCCGCGCGGATCCATGCTGCACGCGCCGGATGTGTATATGGATAAGCTGGCCATTGGGCCGGGCTATGCGACAGACGTCGTCACATTGGACATGTCTCCGGTTGAGCGCGTGCAAGCCCTTGCCGCGGCCAAAGGCTGCGCCCCGCAGGATATCACCATGTGTATCCTTGAACGCCCCCGCCATGAGGAAATGATTGGTCAGGTCCGTGAAACCGGTGCGGCGATCCGGTTGATCACCGATGGCGATGTGGCGGGCGTGATGCATTGCGCCGAACCCGGCACAGGTATCGACATCTATATGGGATCGGGCGGTGCACCCGAGGGCGTGCTGGCCGCAGCCGCCTTGAAATGCATGGGCGGGCAGATGTATGGCCGCCTGTTGTTCCGCAACGATGATGAACGTGGCCGTGCCGACAACGCCGGGATCACCGATCTTGACCGCATTTATTCGCGCGATGAGATGGTTACCCAAGACGTGATCTTTGCCGCGACGGGCGTTACTGGCGGCACGCTGCTGCCCGGCGTAAAGCGCGAGCCGGGCTGGCTGACAACCGAAACGCTGATCATGCGGTCGAAATCCGGCTCGGTGCGGCGGATCAATTATCGCACGCCGGTAAACCAGCACTAAGCATACCAGGCGCGGGGACCCCTGCGTGGATAATGGATTAAAACTGAACGAGGGATGCATGAGCTTTTTAGGTGTTGATGCGTCCTTGACCGGGCGCAAATGGGTCGGACCCGGTGTCGAAATTGAACGCGCCACCGAGGTTTTGCTGCAGCAAACCGCTATGCCGCAAGCCTTGTGTCAGGTGCTGGCCCGTCGAGGCGTCAGCGCTGCCGACGCCGAACAGTTCCTTGCCCCGTCCTTGCGCGAATTGCTGCCCGACCCCCGATCGTTGCGAGACATGGAAAAGGCTGCGGCGCGATTTTTGGCCGCAGTCAAAGCCCGCCAACGCATCGCCGTGTTTGCCGACTATGATGTGGACGGTGGCAGTTCCGCCGCCCTATTGCTGGTCTGGCTGCGCGACATGGGCTGTCAGGCGACGCTATATGTGCCTGACCGTATCGATGAAGGGTATGGCCCCAATGACGAAGCCATGGCCGCACTGGCAGCCAAGCATGACCTGATTATCTGCGTCGACTGTGGAACGCTGTCCCACGGGCCGATTGCGGCGGCTGTGGGCGCTGACGTCATTGTTTTGGATCACCACCTAGGCGGCGAAACCTTGCCGGATGCTGTCGCTGTCGTGAACCCCAACCGGCAGGACGAAGACGGCGCGCTGGCCCATCTTTGCGCCGCTGGCGTCGTCTTCTTGATGCTGGTCGAGGCCGGCCGCCAATTGCGCGAGGCTGGCACAGGCGGGCCTGATCTGATGACGTTGCTTGATCTGGTCGCCCTTGCCACTGTCGCCGACGTGGCCCCGCTGATCGGTGTAAACCGCGCCTTTGTCCGTCAGGGCTTGCGCGTGATGGCGCGGCGCGAACGCGTCGGCTTGGCCGCCCTTGCCGATATTGCACGCATGGACACCGCCCCTGCCTCCTATCATCTGGGGTTTCTTCTGGGCCCACGTATTAACGCGGGCGGGCGCATCGGGCAGGCCGACTTGGGCGCACGTCTGCTGTCTACCAACGACCCCCACGAGGCCGCTGCACTGGCTGAACGGCTCGATACTTTGAATACTGAACGTCGCGACGTCGAGAACGCCGTGCGTGCCGTCGCACTGGATCAGGCCGAGGCACGCGGCTTTGACGCGCCGCTGGTCTGGGCATCGGGCGCGGGCTGGCATCCGGGCGTGGTGGGAATCGTTGCCTCGCGCCTCAAGGAAGCGTCAAACCGTCCGTCGGTCGTGATAGGGTTCGAGAATGGCATAGGCAAAGGATCTGGACGGTCGGTATCGGGCATTGATTTGGGCGCGCCGATCCAACGGCTGGCCGCCGAAGGGTTGCTGATCAAGGGCGGTGGCCACAAGATGGCCGCTGGACTGACATTGGCCGAAGACAAGCTGGACGCCGCCATGGCACGGTTGGCCGAATTGTTGGAAAAACAGGGTGCCCATCTGGCCGGTGCCGCCGACCTGCGCCTTGACGGGATGCTAATGCCCGCCGCCGCCACGGTCGAACTGGCCGAATTGATCGAACAGGCTGGCCCTTTTGGTGCCGGTGCCCCTGCCCCGCGTTATGTGTTTGCGGATATGCAGATTCGGTTCGCCAAACGCGTCGGCGAAAGCCACCTGAAAATCAGCTTTGGCGACGGCGGGGGTGGTGCTGGCGTCAAGCTTGATGCTATCGCCTTTGGCGCATTCGATGGCCCCCTTGGCCCAGCGCTTGAGAACCACGGTGGCGCACGATTTCACCTAGCGGGCCGGTTGGACATCAATAGCTGGCGCGGACGTCAATCGGTACAACTTCGTCTGGAAGATGCGGCCCCCGCGTAAAAGTTTTTCGAATTATGGCAATTTCCACTTGCGCCCTTTCGCGCGATTGCCTAATGAACCGCTCACAAGCTAAGTGGCCCGTTCGTCTATCGGTTAGGACGTCAGGTTTTCAACCTGAAAAGAGGGGTTCGACTCCCCTACGGGCTGCCACTTGTTTCCCAACTTGCTGAGTTTCGTCGGTTTCCCAGTATTTTCGCGGGTGCTCCCACCTTATTACGTTCAGGCTAAATGCACACGGGTTTCTTGGTCGCGTCTCGCGTATCCCCTAGGAACTTTGTGCAGTCTGGAAGGTTATCTTTGGATTACAGGGGGCAAATCTCCATCTTTGTTCAGCGGAGGGTATACCTGCCAGGTATTCTGTGCGCAGCGGGTTTTCCAAAGCCATCCGAACAGGGATTGAATGCCACATCCCCCATTTGGCTGAATTAGGATACCCGACTATGAAATGCCCCCAGAAGATCGCGATAATTGGTGCCGGGCCGATGGCCATTTACACAACCAAGGGGTTGCTGGCTGGCGATATTCCGATTGATCTGACAATTTTCGATGCCGCCGATCAAGTGGGGTGTGGAATGCCTTACCGTGCTGGGATGAACGCAGATTACATGTACTGCAACGCATTCAGCCGGGAAATTCCGTCTATTACTCAGCCACTTGTGAAGTGGCTGCATGAACAGGACGATGCATTCCTGTCGTCTTGGGACCTAGCGCGCGAAGACATCGATGCGCGCGATTTCTATCCCAGAGTTCTGCTAGGGGAGTATATGAAATCGGAATTCACAGGTTTGTGCGACGCCGGTCGCAATGCTGGCCACATTGTGCGCGTTTTACCGAACCACGAGGTCATCGACGTAATGCCAGACGGCAGTGACTTCCAGCTTGCTGTAATAACGCCAGATGGAAAGTCATTGTTTTCGTTTGATCACGTCATTTTAGCCACCGGGCACAGCTGGCCATCCTCGCCAAAACTGGGCAATGCCGATCTTGTCTCGCCTTGGCCCTATACAGAAATTACGGATCAGCCAGCGGGTAACATCGGGGTGCTGGGATCATCCTTGTCGGCCATTGATGTGATTGTTGCGTTGGGACAAGAACATGGCACCTTTATTGAAGACGGGGCCAATACCAGCTGGTTTGCCGCTGAAGGCCGCGAAGTGCTTTCAGTTACGATGGTGTCGCATAAGGGGATCATTCCCGAGCCCGATTTCTATTATCCCTACCCCTACGAAAGGCTGATCCATATCAATGCCGAAGCCGTTGCTGCCGAGGTCGCAAAGGGCAGCGATATGCTTCTTGCGCGGGTCTTTAAGTTGTTGCTGGCAGAGCTGAACGAAGTCGCGCCAGACTACATGAATGAGCTTGGCCCTGAGGCCCAATCGATCGACGGTTTTGCCGATGCGTACTTCCGCCACCGCGAAACAGTTGGCGGGCTGCGCGCACTACGTGAGACGTTGAATGCGGCGATCAAGTCCAAAGACAGCAAAGAAACGCAGCACCATAGATATGCGCTTTTGCGGGGGCACGAACATTTCGAACTGATCCTAGAGCACTTGAATGACGAGGGCTGGGAAACGTTCAATGAAAAGTTAATGCCAGTGTTTGGGGATTGCTATGCAGCGATTCCGCATATTTCTGTGCGTCGGGTGCTGGCGCTTTATGACGCAGGGGTGCTGCGGATCATTCCAACCGGACCGGATTCATCATTTGAGAACAATGTCTCGGGCGGTGTTTCGGTTGAGACGGTCGATGGCACCATCGACTTTGACGCCTTGATAGATGCTCGGGGACAAGCCGCCCATCCCCTGTCCGCCCTACCCTTTCCTACGCTAGTGGATGCGCTGGCTGCCCCCGAATCTGACCTGTTCGGCCCCTTCAAGCTTGAGCTGTCTGCTAGGACCAACGGCACTGTTTACTGCCTTTCAATGCCGCAGATTTTGAACCGGCATCCCTTTTCGCAAGGTTTGCCGAACTGTGACGACCTTGGCAGGATCGTATCAAGGGACATCCTAGAGGCGATCGAAGTGTGATTGATCAGCGTCTTCGTTGATGGTGATTTCTTTCAGGTTCGGCAAAACTTTGTGTATGAAGCGGACAAGCGCAGGCCGGTCTTGAACTCGCCGCAAAGGGCCGTTTGACGGGAGGTTCTTTGCATGCTTTGGCGCAACAGCACCTATTTAGCGCTACAATTCATCAAGGCCGGGGCAAATGTGAATGCGGTTTGTGGTATGTTTGAAACCCCGCTGCATGTCGCGTTTCGGGAGAATAAGCTTGCTGCACTAGAGACGATTTAAAGAGCGGGTGCCGACGTATCCCTTCTCTTTAAACTTAAGCAGTTACCAAGAGGCATCGCGAAACAGGTTTATGGTGAAATCTGGGCGCGTTTCCAGAACCGACAATGCCAACATCTTTTTACTCCAAAAATGGCAAATCTATCCAATACTCTCAATACTTGGCAGTCCGGTTTTCATTCATTGTCGCCCCATCATAGCAACGCGCGGCACTTCTGGCTTTCTGACGATCTGCAAAATCTAACTGGCCACGGTCCACTTGGCCTCTCAGCGTTTAAGGTCGGTTGGCGTAGATTTTTCTCGCATGTCGATGCTTCGGAATAGGGTTTGACGCGAACGGCCAGCATTCTTTGATTGATACAAGGCCACGTCAGCATCGGATAGAATATCCTTGGCTTCCATATTGTGGTCTTCCCTCATCCAAACAGTACCGATACTGGCAGAAATCTTACAGGCCTGACCTTGGTAAAAGATTGGTTTCTCAAGCCGCTTGATCACCCGGTCGCCTATGGACACTAGCATTTTCTCGGTTGCGACATCAGGCAGGATCAATGTAAATTCATCGCCCCCAACCCTTGCAACGGTATCAGCGTTGCGGGTTTCCTCGACCATGATTTCGGCCACCGCTTGCAAGACATGATCTCCTGCGGCGTGCCCCAATGTGTCGTTGACCGCCTTGAAGAAATCCAGATCGATCTGCATGACGGCGAAACTCTCGCGTTTGCTGATCAGACGTGAAAGCACATGATCCATCGCACGCCGGTTTTTCAGACCTGTCAGCGTATCGGTAAATGCCTGTTCTTCGGCGGCAATTTTGGCACCTTGCAGGCGCAAGTTCAGTTGTCGTGAGGCATCCATCGCGGCTGATTTCGCCTCGATCAGGTACAGCATTTCAATGGCAAGGTCGGTCGCGGCAAAATCAGCGTTGCTGAGCGCATAGTTCCGAACGCCATCCAGGATCGAAATCCCAAAGGATAAGTTGATCACCATGCTGCCAGTTTCCTGGTCATGAGGGACCATCACGGCTTTCAGATCGCTGGCCGGATTATTACGCAATGAAATGTGTAGCTTGCTGCCTGCCCTGCGCCGCAGGGCGTCGACGGTGCGAACCCCTTTGGGACGTTTGACAGCGAACGTTTCGAAAAACTTTGTCCCGACCAGGGTTCCAGTATGGCAAATCTTTTGTGCAGTTGGGCCTGCATGACTAATCGTTCCGTCTTTTTCCAGCAACACATGCATCGGGCAAAGCACGTCCAACATCTTGGTTTGTTCTAGGCCAATCATCCTAAGCTAGCCCCAAGGTCGAATTGCCGCCCTTGGGCGAAGTCCTTGTCTACCAATGTAATGAATACCTTTTCCTCACCATTTTTGCCTGTCTCGTGATCCAGCAGTACCAGCGCGCCATAATCATCGGCGATCACCCGCAGCATGCCTACGAACACATATCCAAACCCGGCAACCGCCCCCCGGCACAGCAGTTCAAAACACCCGTTGGCGCGTTCGTCCATTTCCAGATCCGGCAGATCAAGATCAGAGACTGCCAACCGTGCCCTGTCGGGCAAATCGTCAAGGGAGAGCAAGAACTCCTCGAATGTGACACCACCAAACCGAAGCAGACGCCGTACCCCTTCCAGTTTTGGCGTCGAGACCAAATAGGTTCCGATGTCCTCAAGTAAATCATGTTTCGGCCGGGCGGTGACCAGCGACAATGCATCGATTAGCCGTGTTGTTACATTGTCTTCATAGGTCATCATCGCCTCGAACTCGACAAAACCCAAGTCGGCACTGCCTGCCACCTGCCCCCAGACATCTCTGCCAAATGTATCGCAGACATAATTTTGGACACTTCGATTGATAAGGCCGTGCATGTCATCCCTTCCCGTTGATCAGGGGTGAGCATGGGAAAAGACCATTAACATATGGCAAAAACCGTACCGGCCAGCGGACATTCCACCCACAAAACTGCACGGCAATTAAGAAGAAGTTTCATAGAAACCTCACGGACTCCACGGTCTAGAAGTCCGTCGGTGCGCCGCCTTCGGATTTGCGGCGGGCCACGAAATCTGCAAGCTCGTCGCGGATCGCGTCGTCCATTGGTGGCGCTTCAAAGCTGGCGACGATCTCCTTGAACATTATGTGCGCGCGTTCCGGGGTCCAGATCGCACCCGCCGCCTCCCAGCCTTCGTAATTTTTCCAATCACTCAAGAACGGCTGATAGAATGCCTCGGTATAGCGGTCTTGGGTGTGCTGGATGCCAAAGAAATGACCCTGATTGCCGACAGATTTGATAGCGTCCAAGGCGATTTCATCCGGGCCTGTCGCGCAGATCACCGGATCCATATAGCGCTGTATTTGCTGAAGAACCTCGCAATCCATAATGAACTTCTCAGGCGATGCGATCAGCCCCCCCTCAAGCCAGCCCGCCGCGTGATAGACCATGTTCGTACCCGACTGCACGGCGGCCCACAGGCTGTTGGAGGTTTCCCACATGGCTTGGCCATCTGGCACGTTGGCCGCACAGACACCCGAGGACCGCATTGGCAAGTTATAGAAACGGCACAACTGCCCCGTCATCTGGGTCGCGCGCATATATTCAGGGGTGCCAAACGCGGGCGCGCCGGTTTTCATATCGACGTTCGATGTAAACGTGCCGATGGCGCAAGGGCAGCCGGGGTTGATGATCTGCGCTAAGACAACGGCGCACAGCGCCTCGGCCAGCGATTGTGCGACGGCACCCGCCATCGTTACAGGTGCCATCGCACCGGCCAGCGTGAACGGTGTCACGACCAGCCCTTGGCCGCGTCGTGCAAGACGCATCCAGCCGTCCAGCATCGGGATGTCGTGTTTAAGCGGAGAGGTCGAGTTGATGTTGGTGTACATGTGCGGGGTGGCGTCGAATTCCTCGTGGGTCAATCCGCCCGCGATCCGCACCATTTCCATTACGTCTTCGACACGTTCCTTCCCCAGACTATAGGCGTGCATGACTTTGTCTGTCAGGGTCAGCTTGTCATAAAGCACATCCAGATGGCGGACAGAGGCGTGGATATCGACGGGTTCCACAGGATAGCCGCCCGCGAAGTGGATGCAGTTGAAATACTGTGTCAATTTCAGCAAGTCCTGACACATAGCGCGGGTGCCGGGGACCTTGGTGCCAATAGACATGTCCCAATAGTTTGGCGGTGATGATACGTTGCCGAACACCAGATGCTTGCCGCCGATGGTGATCTGCCGATCGGGATTGCGCGGGGTCAGGGTGAATTGCGATGGCGCTTTCCCTATCCATTCCATCACAAAATCACGGCCCATCCGGACGTTTTCACCGTTCACCGTACAGCCCGCTTTGCGCAAAATCTCAAGCGCTTCGTGGTTCAGGAATTCAATCCCGATCTCTTCGAGAATGCGCATTGCACCGTCATGGATCGCCTCGACGCCCTCGGGGGGCAGCGGTTCGGTTGGACGGTCGATGTTAATGGGTGGGTTCCATGGCATCTGTTCGATCACAGATGTGCCGCGCCGCGTCTTGGCACCGGCACGTCCGCCGCCACGTGTTCTGCGTTTCGGATCGGTGTCTGGCATGTGAACCTCCTGAAAATCTATTTCAGAAGGCCTGATCCTGACCGCAGGATCGTTTCCGTTACCGACGAGAAGTGTCGCTTTTCGTGCCTGCCTCGACTAGCTGCGCTGCGCATTCCACTGTTCAAGCCAATCCGGCAGATGGCTGATGTCTGGCAAAACCACGTCGGCAAAGGGTGCAAGGTCATCAGATGACGCCATCCCGGTCAGCACCGCAACACGTATCATCCCCGCAGCTTTTGCAGCCAGAAGATCATGGGTACTGTCCCCGATCATTGCGATTGTCTTGGGGTCCAGCCCGACTTGGCGGGCAAATCCATTCAACTGGCCCGGTTCGGGCTTCCCGCCATATCCGCTGTCAAATCCGGCAACAAAGTCGAACAGATGGGTGACACCCGCCTTGTCCAGATGTGCAAGGGCTGGTTCCTCCGCATCATTGGTGGCCACCCCCAGCTTGAACCCCCGCGCCCTGAGCGCCGTCAAGAACGGGGCCAAGGGGGTCACTTCACTTTGGGGGGCCATCGCGGCTTCTTGGTTGATAATGTCGATTAACGCTTCTTGCGAATGTTCGGGAACGTGTTGTTCCAGCACGCCTGCGACATCACCGGGGGTGCCGGCTATCACTATGCTATCGGTGGAAAAATGTCTGGTGCCATAGTCAAACCCGACGGCTGCGCCAATTGCCGTGGCGCGTTCGGTATCATTTTTGCTCAGGCGGGTGAGAAACGCATGGGCCCATGCCTCCCACGTTTTGGCAAAGTCGAACAGCGTGCCGTCCTTGTCGAAAAGGATACCTTTGATCATCGTCATGTCCAATTTACCTGTTCGCCGCCGGGCAGGGACTGCCGGGCGTGCATGACCCTTTCATAGGGTGCCTTTATCGTATCGCAAAACGCGATGACCCAAGCATCATCCATCATAACGAAATCTAGCACAGCCCCTAGGAAATCCGGATCGGTCGCCTGGGCGCGCAGATCGTCGGCACCGGCCCCGCTTGCATCCATAAAAACCGGCAGCAAATCTTCGTTCGCGACCAGCCAGGCCAATGCTTGCAATCCTATGGCTTCGGCGGCTTCCTGCTTAATCATGTGGTTTTCCCTAACGTCAATGTTCCTGGCAATACTTTGTTAACCAATTGGGTCAACAACAGAGGACATATTCTGATAATTTTTGCGGGGAAGGAAAACAAGTGCAGGGTAAGATCCTCATCGTTGATCCGATCGCTACCAACAGAATCATGCTAAAAACCAAGCTAAGGTCGGCATACTACGACGTGCGGCAGGCCACCTCTGTTGCAGAGGCATTGGTTCAAGCGGAAAAAGATTCGCCAGATCTGATCATTACAGCATTTCAACTGTGTGACGCCGATGCGACCGCGTTGTTGGACGGGCTGGCCCCGCAGCCAAATGGCCGCCGCATTCCCGTGATTGCAATCGGTGAGGACGAGAATGCAGCGTTGCGCCAGCTTTTCCTGTCGCGCGGTGCTCAGGATGTCTTGGTCAAACCGATTGCTGATACCTTATTGCTCAGCCGCGTGCGTAGTTTGATCCGGCTGTATTATTCGACCGAAGAATGGCACATGCGCGCAGAAACAAGCCGCGCCTTTGGGTTAGCCGACCCACCGGCCAGGTTTCGCACGCCGGGGCATATCCAGCTGGTGGGGTCCGACAAAAGTCTGAATCATATTTGGGCTGCACAGTTGCGTCAGGACAATTCCAACAAGGTTTCGGTTTGCAGCACTACCGAAGCCATGCAGTGCTTTTCCGACGACGGAATGCCCGAAGTTTTCGTGCTGGTGCTGACCCCGAACCCCGTCTGTATCACCAAACATATGCACCTGATTTCGTCGATCCGCGCCAACGCTGGCACCCGCCATTGTGGAATCATTGTGGTGCAAACCAGTCCAAATTCCGAGGTCGCAGCCCATGCACTTGATCTGGGCGCAGACGATCTGATGCCTCAAGGGTTTAACGTAAAGGAATTGCATCTGCGCCTTTCGGCATTGCTAGAACGCAAACGGCAGATGGACCGCATCCGGGAAAGCGTTGATCTGGGCCTGCGCGAGGCAATCTTTGACCCGCTGACCGGGCTTTATAACCGTCGTTATGGACTGGCCGAGATTGCCCGCCAAACTAAGAAGACGAAACCGGACAATCTACCTTTTGCTGTTATGATGGCAGATATTGACCATTTCAAACGCGTCAATGACCAGTATGGTCATGCCGCTGGCGATGCTGTGCTTGTTGAAAGTGCACGCCGATTGCGCACCCAGTTGCGCCCCACAGATATGGCCGCACGGATCGGGGGCGAAGAATTCTTGTTGTTGTTGGCTGCCACCCCTGAGGGCCACGCCACGGCGGTGGCCAAACGGCTTTGCAACACGTTCGAGCAAACCCCCTTTGTCATCCCGGGACATGCCAAAACACTGACAATTACGATCAGCATCGGGTTGTCCATCATATCGTCCAAAGATTTGCTGAGCTTCGATATAACGAACAACGCGATAAATCGGGCGGACAAGGCGTTGTATGCAGCAAAGAACAAAGGCCGGAACCGTGTACTGATGAGCCGCCCGGCCGCCTAATCATTGGTCATTGAAAAGTTTACTGGCTCTTCGCAGATTATTTATTTTGCATTTCCCCAAAAGGCTGCCATCATGCAATCTATAGTTGTTTTAAATAAAGTTTAATCTCTCTATGATACATGCCGACCGACCGTTATTTGGCATCATGTTGATGCTTGGCTTTTGCATTGTAGCCCCAATTGGGGATGCCGTGGCCAAGCTCTTGGGGACATCGGTGCCGCTGGCCCAAGTCGTTCTGGTACGGTTTGCAGTTCAGCTGATCCTGTTGATGCCAGTCGTCTATCTGACCAAACGCAAATGGCGCATGACCAACATGGCGTTGTGGCTGACTTTCCTGCGGACCTTGCTGCATATTCTGGGGATCGCCGCGATGTTCACTGCATTGACCTATCTGCCACTTGCCGATGCCGTGGCAATCGTATTCGTGATGCCCTTTTTTATGTTGATCTTGGGCAAATATTTTCTGAACGAAGAAGTGGGCAGCAAGCGGTTGATGGCGTGCATTGTCGGGTTCGTCGGCACATTGCTGGTGGTACAACCCAGCTTTGCTGAGGTAGGTTGGCCTGCCCTATTGCCGGTTTTCGTCGCGGCCAATTTTTCCGTATTTATGCTGGTCACCCGCAAGATCGCAAAGCAGATTGATCCCATATCCTTGCAGACTGTAAGTGGCTTTATGGCCGTTGTTCTGATGCTGCCGTTGGTCTGGCTGGGGCCAAAATTGAACATCGACGTCCTTGAAATGATCTCGCCAAGTTCTTTGGAATGGACGCTTTTGCTGTCAATTGGCGTTCTGGGCAGCGTGGCGCATCTTTTGATGACGTGGTCGCTTCGCTATGCACCTTCGGCAACTCTGGCCCCCATGCAGTATCTCGAAATTCCGATTGCGACACTTATTGGTCTGGTGGTTTTTGGCGATTTTCCAAACCCCCTTGCCACCCTGGGCATCACGATCACGATGGCGGCTGGGCTTTATATTGTCGTCCGCGAGGGGGCCATCCAACGGCATGAGCAGACACAAGTGCCTGCGCAACCGGCTGAATAAGGCGGCGTGGCATCATAATCACGGCGTTGGGCGATGACATCTCAAGGGACACCTCTCCTATGGCGCGGTTCGACGTGCCTATCTTGGACAAAGTGTCAAAAGCGATCCCGTCAATCGGCCATTTAAGCCCTCGGCTGCGCCCGGTCACAGGCCCCAACGGAAAGATCGAGATGACGTCGCCCGGTTCTGCCGGCACACAGATAGTGGGCGGCGCGACAAACAAAATCTCGGTCTGTGCGATCAGAATACAAGGGCGATGCGCCTGTACTGCCAAAATGTGCAACGCGGCCAATTGGTGGTCTAGCCGCCCCCCCAGAAAACCGACACCAATAACCAACGGCGCGTCGATATGGCGAAGGGCCTTGTCAAAATCGGTTGTTTCCTGTTCACTTATCTTAATTTGCCGGTCTGGGGGGATCTGCGAAAGAGTGTCTGCTGAAATAGAATCCATATCACCGATAATGGCCCTAAGCGGTATGTTGGCGCGTCGTGCCAATTCCGCCCCGCCATCAGCAGCAATACAAACGGGTGCAATCTTTAGCGCATCCGAAAGCTGTGAAATTTCCGCTTCGCCACCCCCGATCAGGGTGACTGGTTCGGAACTCGCTACAATGCGCTCTTTCAACGTGTTTACCCCTGCTTTTGGAAACCGACCACAATGATGACACTAAATGATACCCCCTGCGGCACAGATTCGAGCCGCTTTGGTCTAGAACACCATGGTAAACAGTAAGCTGCAAAAAGGCAGAGGACGAGCATCCGATGATGAATAACAACAAAATTCTAACGGTCTCATACGGCACGTTCTCGTGTACGTTGGAAGGCTTTGACGATTCATTCGGGACCATGAAGGCAATTGCCGAGTATTTCCGCGATCTTGCATCAGAGGATCGGTATTTTGGTGCCGAACCCCCACAGCCGGATGCCGAAATGCTGGCACACATCGCGCAGAAAGAAATCTCGCGTCAGGTTGTAGCCCATCAGCAGGACGGTCAGATCGTTCTGAAGGCCCGCGAGGATGCGGCACCTGCTAGCGCGCCTGTCAGCAAGGCGTTGTCCCCCGTTACCGGGAATACGTCCGTCGTCTCGACGTCCTTTGCGCCACGCCGCCCGAGCGAGCTCTCGGGATACTATGACGCCTTTAGAATGAACGCCCTGCATGGTATCGCCACACCGGCAACAGACGCCGTAGCAACGGTCAAGGCTGACGCACCTCCCGCCCCGGAAGCAGCCCCTGCCCCGGAAGCAGCCTCGCCCGCCGCAGCAGTAACGGCCCCCGCAGCAAAGGCTGACGCGAAACCTACGGATGACTTGCAATCCGTTGAGCCAAAAGCGGATGAAACACCGGCAGCAATTGTGCCTGAAGCCGAGCCCGAAACCGACCAGCCCGAAATTGACCTAAGCACGGTCGACATCGTTCCCGGTCAAGCGGACGAAGACATCAAAGCGTTCTTTGACGAAAACGCTGATATATCCGCGCCCGACCAAATTACACCGCGCGTGCAATCCGAAACACCGGTCAACAGCAGCATCGCCGCAAAACTGCAGCGCATCCGGTCTGTTGTATCCCGTCAGGAAGTTGATGCCGCCGAGAGTGACTATATTGAAGACGAGCACGCGGAAGAAAAACCCACCCGCATTGTCACAAATCAAGAAAATCAAGAAGTTGTAGCCGATGCCGTCAAGGACATTGAAACGGCACTTGATGCGGATGATGCTGTTGAAAACGTCACTGCGGACCAAGACGTTACAGATGTCGCCGCAGAAAACGTTACTGTCAGCGAGGAAGACGAAGACGATGTCGCCGCTCTGTTGAACCGTCTTGATGCGGAAAACGAACCCGATGAAACGCACCAAGATAGCATTATAGCCGATGATGGCGAATTGATCGAAGATGATCTGGCGACGGAGAACCTTTTCGAAAGTGACGCGACCCCAGAGGCCGAAGCGTCCGCAGCCCCGCGTGGACGTGTGATCAAGGTTAAACGTGCGGATTTGGACAGCGCAATCGCCAAGGGTGATCTGGAAGAATACTCGCAAGACCAAGATGAAATCTCCGCTCAGGACGATGTCGCTGAAGACGTTGAAGCCGTTGAAGCCGTTGAAGCCGTTGAAGCCGTTGAAGCGGCAAAGGATGCGCAGGTAGAAGTTCAAGCCGAAACAAACATCGCATCCTCCCTCTCAAAGGAAGAAGAGGAAGAACTGGCGCGTGAACTGGCCGAGGTCGAAGCCGGTTTGGCAGATCAGGATGATGCAGAAGACGCCCATGCACATGCAGAACCCCGCCGCACATTGCCGTCTTTGGACGACGAAAAAGGGTCGGACATGAGCCGCCTTTTGGCTGAGACCGACAATCAGATGGATGACCCGGAAAGCGCCGTTCGCCGCGATGCGATTGCCCATCTACGTGCAGCCGTTGCTGCTAAAAAGGCCGATATCGCCCTAGGCGCAGCCGAAAATGCCGATGACGAAGGCACCGCCTACCGCAGTGATCTGGCCGAAGTGGTGAAACCACGTCGGCCTGTCAGCAGTGCCGTGCGCACAGAACGCCCCACCGAACCACGCCCTGCACCATTAAAACTGGTTGCAGAGCAACGCATCGATACCAATATTGCAGATCCGGCAACCCCGGTACGTCCGCGCCGCGTAGCAGCCGTGACCCCGGTAGCGGCTCCTGCCACGCGGGTTGACGGTGGTTTTGCCCAGTTTGCGTCCGACATGAACGCATCTACCCTGTCAGAGCTTTTGGAAGCTGCGGCGGCCTATATGTCCTTCGTCGAAGGACTTGATCAGTTCTCGAGACCGCAACTGATGAATACAGTACGTCAGGTCGAACAAGAAGATTTCAGCCGCGAAGATGGGCTTCGCTCCTTTGGGCAATTGCTGCGCACGGGCAAACTGAAAAAGCTTGATGGCGGCCGGTTCAAAGTTTCCGATGACATCGGGTTCCAACCAGACGAGCGCGCTGCTGGCTAAAGCTTTCTGCGCATCACTCGAAATGAAAGCGGCCCCTGTTTTGGGGCCGTTTTCTATTTAGAAGTGTCAGTTTCATGCGGGTCTTCTTGACCAACGCCCTTGAAGACAAACTTGAACGGAATTGCCCAGACGATCCCAAGGCCCAGATAGATCAAAAGCTCGATCCAGAACGGTGGTCGATCAAACATCCCGATCACCACCACCGCTGCGATGATATATACGGGCAGTCCAACCAACAGAATGACCAGCGACCACCTGCGTCGTGCCTTGTAACTTAGTGCCATTGCCACTCTCCTGTTGCGGTGCGCATCGGTTTAATTGATGTCGCTCCGTCCAAAGTCAAATCTAGTCGGCAAAGGGATCCGTAACCAGGATCGTGTCCTCCCGCTCGGGCGAGGTGGACAGCAAAGCAACGGGGCAGCCAATCAGCTCTTCTACGCGACGCACATATTTGATCGCATTGGCGGGCAGATCCGCCCAGCTGCGCGCACCTTCTGTTGATTCGGACCAGCCGGGCATTTCTTCGTAAATCGGGGTACAGCGGGCCTGCTGGTCTGCCGCTGTTGGCAGATATTCAAGCGTCGCACCGTCCAATTCATAGCCCGTACAAATCTTGAGCGTCTCAAATCCGTCAAGCACGTCCAGCTTGGTAAAGGCGATGCCGTTGACGCCGGATGTAGCACAGGTCTGGCGCACTAGAACTGCGTCAAACCAGCCACACCGGCGCTTGCGACCAGTGACAGTGCCAAATTCATGACCCCGTTCGCCCAAACGCTGACCATCCGCATCATGCAATTCCGCAGGAAACGGCCCTTCGCCTACGCGTGTCGTATAAGCTTTGACAATCCCAAGGACAAAATCGATTGACCCGGGTCCGATTCCCGTCCCTGTCGCGGCCTGACCTGCAATCACATTTGATGAAGTGACAAAGGGATAGGTGCCAAAGTCGATGTCAAGCAACGCGCCCTGCGCGCCCTCGAACAGTATCCGTTTTCCGGCTTTGCGCTTTTCGTTCAGCACCTTCCAAACGGGGGCCGCGTATTCCAGCACCGACGGCGCGATCTCACGCAGGGCAGCTAGCAATGCATCACGGTCAATGGGTTCAAGCCCCAGCCCGCGACGCAATGCATCATGATGCACCAACGCCCGGTCCACACGCAACTCAAGCGTGGCATCATCAGCCAGATCAGCAACCCGAACCGACCGACGGCCCACTTTATCCTCATAGGCCGGTCCAATACCGCGACCCGTCGTGCCGATCTTGGCAACGCTGGTCTGATCTTCTCTGGCGCGGTCAAGTTCGCCGTGGATGGGCAGGATCAATGGCGTATTTTCGGCAATCATCAACGTTTCAGGGGTGATCGTCACGCCCTGCTCGCGCAAAATCGCGATCTCTTTGACCAAATGCCAGGGATCCAGAACAACGCCGTTACCGATCACCGACAACTTTCCGCCCCGTACGATGCCGGACGGTAGCAAGCTTAGTTTGAAGACTTTGCCGTCAATAACCAGCGTGTGCCCGGCATTATGCCCACCTTGAAAGCGCGCAATCACATCGGCCCGCTCGCTCAGCCAGTCGACGATCTTGCCTTTTCCTTCATCGCCCCACTGAGCGCCTACGACTACGACATTGGCCATGATGATATTCCTTTAACGGTGCAAACCCGCGTCGGTATAGCCGCGCCAGCATAGAACCGAAACTGCAAAATGACATCTCCGCTTCTCTGGCTCGTAATTATCTTCGCCAAAGGCTAAATCTTTCGGTCCTGCCATAGACTTTCATGCCTTCGGCGAGGATATTCGTAAGCCACAGATGCAAGGGAACAAGTTGAATGGGATTTATCATCAGATGGCTATGCGCTCTTGCCCTTCTTGCGATCACCTTTAATCCAACACCGTATAATTATATCGTTTGGGCACGCGATTACGGGCAAATGAACATGTCTATCGCTGTTCTGCTCGGGCTGCTCTTGTTTATTGGCTACGTAATCTATCTTCGCGCCACACTGCGGTCTATCGGAGGATTCGGTATGCTCCTTGTATTGTCGGTCGTAAGCGCGGGCTTGTGGGTGCTGTTTGATTTCGGGGTGCTGAGCTTGGAAAACCCCGATTTCAACACCTGGCTTGGCCTGATTGCCCTCAGTTTTGTCTTGGGGATAGGGCTCAGCTGGAGCATCGTGCGCCGTGCGGTGTCCGGCCAAGCCGACGTTGATGATCTAGAGGATTGAACCCAACTTAAGCGGGATGGCTGGAGGGGCGTCTTGGCCATTTGGTCAAGCGCGCCAAAGCCATCCATGTCCCGAACTAGGCGGCACAAGCCAATCGTTACTTGCCCCTATGGTCAAACACGCCTAGATACCTCCAAAGTTTAAACCAAAGCTGTAGGTATTCATGGAAAACGTTGTCCTGATCGTCCATCTCATTCTGGCCCTTGGCCTGATTGCCGTTGTGTTGCTACAGCGGTCGGAAGGCGGCGGCCTTGGCATGGGCGGCGGGGGTGGCGGTGCCGTATCCGGCCGGTCAGCCGCGACGGCCATGGGTAAAATCACTTGGGTGCTCGCCACACTTTTCATCATCACGTCGATTACGTTGACAATCATTGCTGCTGAAAAATCGGCCGGGTCGTCCGTGATTGATCGTTTGGGTGGAACGCCTCCTGCGCTGAATCAAGCGCCAGCGCTGCCAGACACCGACAGCTTGCTGCCGCCAACGCCGGCCGACAACACACCGCAGGTCCCCACAGCGGATTAATCAATCTCTACAACAGCTTGAGGTTGGGCCAAGTTTTGCAACAGGATGTTGCGGCTTGGCCTTGCCATTACCACCACAATTCTGTTAGCCTTAAGTCCCGTGGTGCTGCGGTTTTCCGCAGCTCATTTGGCTGGCTTTTGCCACATCAAATTCGAATTTCACGGGGGTCTTAGATCACATGGCACGCTATATTTTCATCACCGGCGGTGTGGTTTCCAGCCTTGGTAAGGGTCTGGCCTCTGCCGCCTTGGGTGCATTGCTGCAAGCGCGCGGCTTTTCGGTGCGCCTGCGTAAACTGGACCCCTACCTGAACGTCGATCCCGGTACGATGTCGCCTTTCGAACATGGCGAAGTGTTCGTGACAGATGATGGGGCAGAGACTGATCTTGATCTGGGCCATTACGAACGCTTTACCGGCGTAGCGGCGCGCAAGACGGATTCGATCAGTTCGGGCCGTGTCTATTCCACCGTTTTGGAGAAAGAACGGCGCGGCGACTATCTGGGCAAAACCATTCAGGTGATCCCGCATGTCACCAACGAGATAAAAGATTTCCTGCGTATTGGCGAAGACGAGGTTGATTTCATGCTTTGTGAAATCGGCGGCACTGTGGGCGACATCGAAGGTCTCCCCTTTTTCGAGGCGATCCGCCAATTCAGCCATGACAAGCCGCGCGGCCAGTGTATTTTCATGCACCTGACGCTGCTGCCCTATCTGGCCGCCAGCGGAGAGCTGAAGACGAAGCCAACCCAACACTCGGTCAAAGAACTGCAAAGCATCGGGATCGCGCCTGATATTCTGGTTTGCCGGTCCGAGCATCCGATCCCTGCAAAGGAACGCGAAAAGATTGCGCTGTTTTGTAACGTGCGCAAAGAAGCAGTGGTTGCTGCTTATGATCTGAAAACCATCTACGATGCGCCGCTGGCCTATCACGCCCAAGGGTTGGATCAGGCCGTGCTGGACGCATTCCAGATCTCGCCCGCACCGAAACCCGACCTGACCGTCTGGCGCGATGTCTCTGACCGGGTGCATAATCCCGAGGGTGAAGTCCGCGTGGCTATCGTTGGGAAATACACCCAGCTTGAGGACGCCTATAAATCCATCGCAGAGGCGTTGACCCACGGTGGCATGGCCAACCGCGTCAGGGTCAAGGTTGAATGGGTCGATGCCGAGGTATTCGATAAAGCCGAAGACGTCGCCCCGCATCTGGAAGGCTATCACGCGATTCTTGTGCCCGGTGGTTTTGGCGAACGCGGCACCGAAGGCAAGATTAAGGCCGCGCAATATGCGCGCGAACACAAGGTCCCCTATTTGGGCATCTGTCTGGGCATGCAAATGGCCGTCATCGAGGCGGCCCGAAATGTGGCCGGCCTGACCACGGCAGGATCTGAAGAGTTCGATCACGAATCCACCGGCAAAAAGCGGTTTGAACCAGTTGTCTATCACCTCAAGGAATGGGTGCAGGGCAATCACAAGGTCGAACGCAAAGTAGGCGATGACAAAGGCGGTACCATGCGTCTGGGTGCCTATGACGCGACGCTGAAAGAAGGGTCACGTGTGGCCAAAATCTACGGCAAGACATCGATTGATGAACGTCACCGCCACCGCTACGAGGTCGACACGGCCTACCGTGAACAGCTTGAGAAAGTCGGCATGACGTTTTCGGGCATGTCCCCTGATGGCAAACTACCCGAGATCGTTGAATGGACGGATCACCCGTGGTTCATCGGCGTGCAATTCCACCCCGAGCTTAAGTCCAAGCCGTTTAATCCGCACCCGTTGTTCAAAGATTTCATCCGCGCGGCCAAGGAAATGTCCCGGCTCGTCTAATCTCTTGAAAGGCGGCCACAATGCTAAGTTATCAACATATCTACCACGCGGGCAATCTGGCCGATGTTCACAAACACAGCCTCTTGGCGTGGATGTTGGGCTATATGACCCGCAAGGAAAAGCCGCTTACTTATATGGAAACCCACGCAGGTCGGGCTCTGTATGACCTGTCTGATGCGCCCGCGCTCAAGACTGGCGAGGCGGTGCAAGGCATCGGACGCGCCCGCGGTTGGTTCGGCAAGGATCATCGGTATAGCCGCGTGCTGGAAGCTGTCGCAAAGGATCATGGGCCTGATTCGTACCCCGGATCGCCCTTGATCGCAGCCAAGCTGCTGCGCGACACCGACAATATTCATCTGGCCGAATTGCATCCCGGTGAATTTGGCGCGCTTGATCTGGCGATGTCGCCCTTCAATGTCAAATGCCATTACCGCGACGGGTTCGAAATGGCTTTTGCCCTGACGCCGCCGACCCCGCGACGCGGACTGATGCTGATTGACCCCAGTTTTGAGATCAAGACTGATTACGTTGATATCCCCCGCCACATTGGCAAGCTGGCCAAGGCATGGAACGTTGGTGTAATCGTCCTCTGGTATCCGATCCTGACCTCAAAGCTGCACCAGCCCATGCTGAGCGCATTGATGGATGCCCACCCGGATGCCCTGCGTCACGAGGTCAGCTTTGCCCCTGCCCGTCCGGGTCATGGCATGGTCGGGTCGGGAATGTTCGTAATAAATCCGCCCTTTGGCCTCAAGGAAGAAGCCGCTAAGCTGACTGGCAAATTCAAGTCTCTTCCAAGATAAGGAAACACCATGCCCAAAGGTTACTGGATCGCCAATGTTGACGTGCGTGACGCCGCTGTTTACGACAACTACCGCGCCGCAAATGCAAAGCCCTTTGCCGAATACGGTGCCAAGTTTCTGGTACGCGGTGCCCCCGCTGATGTGCGCGAAGGCACGTCGCGGCCCCGTATCGTAGTCATCGAATTTGCCAGCCTTGCCGATGCGATCGCTTGCTATGAAAGTGATGCCTATCAGGCGGCCAAAAACATCCGCGCAAGCGTGTCGGATGGCACTCTGGTCATCATCGAAGGCTATGAACCCTAGGGGTTGCGTCCTTTATACATCAGTCATTCTGCATCGCTGTTTCATGAGGAACAGTTCGGCAGAATCAGTGTTAGACACATTCAACCAATTTACGTAGTGAGTGCCCATGTTTAAACGTCTGTTTCCACGCCGCAAGCCTGATCCCAAACCCCTGCCCCAACCCACGCCGCAATTGGCATTGGGTGCGCTTCTGGTGCGCGTGGCGTTTGCCGATCGCAACTACGAGGCCGCGGAAGTGGGCCAGATCGATCGCATCCTTGCCCGCACGTTCAACCTCAAGCCGCTTGAAGCTGCCAAGCTGCGCGCCACTTGCGAAGCATTGGAACGTCACGCCCCGGGTACGCCCGAATTCACCACCATCCTGCGCGAAGAAGTCACCTATGCAGACCGCAAGGCACTTGGCGATGCGATGTGGTCGGTCGCATTGGCTGACGGTGGCCGTGACGACAACGAAGAAATCCAGCTGCTTGCCATTGAAACAGCGCTTGGTTTGACGGATCAAGACATGGCTGCCGCCCGCGAAAACGCACTTAAGGCATTGTAAGCTTGGCCTTTGTGAGCAGCGGCTCTATATCATCTTCATGTTTGCAGATTTTTTAAAACGGCTGACCCAGCCCGAACCCGCCCAAATGCTCGACGCCGATGCGCGTCTGGCCCTGACCGCCTTGTTGGTACGCATTGCCAAGTCCGACAACGACTATGCCCCGGCTGAAAAAGCGCGCATAGATCAGATAACGGCGCAACGCTACGGCCTTACACCTAGCGATTCCGAGGCCCTGCGCGTCGAAGCAGAGGTGCTTGAGACCGAAGCCCCCGACACTGTGCGTTTCACCCGCGCCATCAAGGATGCCGTTCCATATGACGCACGCCTTGGCGTGATCGAAGCGTTGTGGGAAGTCGTGCTGGCTGATGGAACACGGTCTGACGAGGAAAACGCGCTGCTTCGGTTGGTAACGAACCTGCTGGGTGTGACCGACACCGACAGCGCGATGGCCCGTCAACGGATCGAAGACCGGAGTTAGTTTGCGCACTTGTTTTGTCGATTACGCAGGGTCAACGCCGTTTATTTCTGCAGAATCCAAGTTCTAGATTGCACATTCCCCCCGGAATAACCTTTAATCGCCGAAACCAGCGCAACAAGGATGCCTCGTGACACAACAGCCCCCTGTAATTGAGATTAGAAACCTTCACAAAGCCTACGGCGCTTTGGAGGTCTTGAAAGGTGTGTCGATGACGGCACCCAAGGGGCATGTGATTTCACTGATTGGGTCGTCTGGTTCCGGTAAATCCACGTTGCTGCGCTGCTGCAATCTGCTTGAGGACAGCCAGCAGGGGGATCTGATCTTTAACGGGGAACCGGTGACTTGGAAGGGCGACGCGCATAACCGCCGCCCCGCTGACGCCAAACAAGTGCTGCGCATTCGCACCAACCTGTCGATGGTGTTTCAGCAATTCAATCTATGGGCCCACATGACGATCCTTCAAAACGTGATGGAGGCCCCGCTGACCGTGTTGCGCCGCGACCGCGCCGAGGTTGAGAAATCAGCCCGCGCCTATCTGGACAAGGTTGGAATCGGCGACAAATGTGACGTCTATCCCGCCCAGCTTTCTGGTGGCCAACAACAACGCGCCGCCATTGCCCGCGCCCTGTGCATGGAGCCGGAGGCCCTGTTGTTTGACGAACCCACCTCGGCGCTGGACCCCGAGCTGGAACAGGAAGTTATAAAAGTTATCAAGGATTTGGCAGCCGAAGGGCGCACGATGCTGATCGTGACCCATGACATGAAACTGGCCGCCGATGTGTCAGACCATGTCGTGTTTCTGCACCAAGGTCTGATCGAAGAACAAGGGGCACCGGACCAGCTGTTCGGCGCACCCAAATCGGAACGTCTGCGTGGGTTCCTATCACCGGGCCACGTGTCGTAATTAGAACGAGTAAGTTGGGAGACTTCAAAATGAAAAAACTACTTTTGGCGACAGCCGCCTTGGCACTAAGCACCGGCTTTGCGATGGCAGACGCCCATGGCAAAACAATCCGCATGGGAACCGAGGGTGCCTACCCTCCCTATAACTTCCTGAACGATGCCGGCGAAGTTGACGGTTTCGAGCGCGAAGTTGGTGACGAACTGTGCGCCCGCGCCGAGCTGACTTGTGAATGGGTCACAAACGAATGGGACAGCATCATCCCGAACCTCACATCCGGCAACTATGACACAATCATCGCCGGCATGAGCATCACTGACGAGCGTGAAGAAGTTATTGATTTCACGCAGAACTACTTTCCGCCAGCCGCGTCTGCCTATGCTGCAAAATCAGCGGATGCCGACCTGACAGGCGGTATCGTTGCCGCGCAAACCAGCACCATCCAAGCGGGTTATGTCGCCGAATCCGGCGCGACTTTGTTGGAATTCGCAACCTATGACGAAACAGTCGCTGCTGTGAACAATGGCGAAGCGGATGCCGTATTTGCGGACAAAGACGCCTTGGCTCCGACAGTCGAAGAATCTGGCGGCGAAATGGTATTCGTAGGCGACGACGTCCAATTGGGCGGCGGTATCGGCCTTGGCCTTCGCGAAAGCGACACCGAGCTGAAAGCCAAGTTCGACACGGCGATCCAGTCCATGAAGGACGACGGCAGCCTGAACAAACTGATCCTGAAGTGGTTCGGCGAAAACGCGAAAACATTCTGATTTCAGAAGTCTGATCTTATGAGGGGCGGTGTGATACCCGCCCCTTGTTCAAAACCAAGACGCCAACTAACGGCGCAACCTTCGGGGACATCTCGTTATTTTTGCCTGCACCGATCCTGAAACGCTTTCCGGCCTGTCTTGGCTGACCTGCTACCTGACGACGGGCAAGCATCTGGCGTTCTATGGCGCATTTGGCACCGTGCTTTTGTTGCTGGCCGTGACCGCCCCCGCCGCGATGGCCTTTGGCTTTGGTGGCGCGATGGCGGCACGGTCGCGGGTTCTGCCGCTGGCATGGCTGGGCCGGGGCTATATCGCGATTGTGCGTGGAGTGCCCGACATTGCATTCTTTCTTTTCTTTGTGATCGCGCTGGATCAGGGCATCGAATACCTGCGCCACAAAATCAAATGCCCCGACTGGAATGAACCGTTGCGTCAGGGCAGCGATTTCATTGTCTGTCAGGCGGCCAAGATGCCTTTGGGAAATTCCCCGCAATGGGTCCACGAAACCTATGGGTTTTCGTTGGCGGTTTTGACTTTTGCCATCGTGTTCGGGGCATTTGCAGCCAACGTTCTTTATGGGGCCATGCGCGCCGTGCCCCGTGCCCAGCTTGAGACCGCCGAGGCCTACGGCATGTCGCCCCGCCAGACGTTCTGGCGCGTATTGGTGCCGCAAATGTGGGTCTATGCCCTGCCTGGCTTGGGCAACCTGTGGATGGTGCTGATAAAGGCGACGCCGCTGTTGTTCCTTTTGGGCGTCGAAGACATCGTTTATTGGGCGCGTGAGCTTGGCGGGGCCAAGACACCGCGTTTCACCGACTATCCGCACCCCGATTGGCGCATGTGGTATTTCTTAGCACTGCTGGTGTTTTACCTTTGCTTTACGCGCCTGTCTGAAATCGTACTGGACCGTATCATGCGTCGGCTGACACTCGGGCAGGCCACATCGGGTGGCGAAGCCCAGCGAAAGGCCCTGACATGAGCTGCTGGGAAACCGTCCAAGCCTATGGCTTGCGGTCGCTTGGGATTGGCGAACGGCTTTTGCCGCGCAGTGATTTCACCTTGTGCGATCAGTTCACCCTGATCGGATCCGGCATGATCTGGAATATCTATTTTGGATTTTTCGCGCTGGTTTCCGGCTTTCTACTGGCGACAGCGCTTGCCGTCGGCAAAGCGCATCCGAACCCTTGGTTACGCAAGCCTGCGGAATGGTTCATCTTTATCTTTCGCGGCTCGCCGCTGTTTATCCAGTTCTTCTTTGGCTATTTCTTGTTCCTCAGCCTAAAATCGGTGCATCCGTTTTTTGATGCCTTCACCTCTGCCTGGCTTGGGGCGCTGGTGGTTTTATTCTTTAACACCTCTGCCTATTCCGCCGAAATCTTCTACGGCGCACTGCAATCCATCCCCAAGGGCGACACCGAAGCGGCCGATGCTTACGGCATGTCAGGATGGCCCCGTTTTAAGCGCGTGATTTGGCCTACAATGCTGCGGTTGGCATGGCCCGCCTATACTAACGAGGCTATTTTTCTGTTTCACGCCACAACTTTGGTGTTCTTCACAGGGTTTCCGGCGCTGCAACAACGTGGTGATGCGCTGTATTATGCAAGCTATTTTGCGGACAAGACGTTCAACCCGTTCGTGCCCTATCCGATATTAGCGATGTATTTCATCATGTTGACGCTGGTCATCATCAGCGTGTTCGGTCTGATAAATCGCCGTCTGAACAAACACCTGCCGCAAGATCAAATTCGGAAAATTCGCTTGCGTCCCAATCTGATACGGTAGTATCAATCTTTTGATCAAATTATTTGGCGCGTGGGCGTCAATCCCGGTTTTCGACCTACGAAAAACCCGTTTCATGCCCGCCGCTTACAAGGTGTGTTATGAAAAACTGGCTCCGCAAACATCCTCAGGTCCGCACAATCCGTGTGGCAGCAGCCGACCTGAATGGTCAGGCCCGCGGTAAACGTATCCCTACGCGTTTTGCTGACAAAGTTGTCGAGGACGGCACGCGTTTTCCCGTGTCTGTTCTAAACTTGGATATTTGGGGCGAAGACATCGACGACAGCCCGCTGGTGTTTGAATCTGGCGATGCCGATGGCGTCTTGTTCCCGACCGAACGTGGCTTTCTGCCAATGCCTTGGCTCGATTCCCCTTCGGCATTGCTGCCGATCTGGATGTTTCACGAGGATGGCCGCCCTTATGCCGGCGACCCCCGCCATGCCCTGCGCGCCGTCTTGGATCGCTATAAAAGCCGGGGGCTAACACCGGTCTGCGCAGTCGAGCTTGAGTTTTTCTTGATCGACGATTCGGGCCGCAAGCTCCAAGTGCCAATATCGCCGCGATCCGGCAAACGGCGCAAGGCGGCTGAAACCCTGTCGATCCGTGCGTTGGACCAGTTCGATGAATTCTTTACCGATCTTTATGATGCATGCGAAGAAATGGACATTCCCGCAGATACTGCCATTTCCGAAGCCGGTTTGGGTCAGTTCGAAATCAACCTCATGCATTGTGACGACGCCTTGCGCGCTGCCGATGATGCGTGGTTCTTCAAAATGCTGGTCAAAGGCCTTGCACGGCGGCACGGTTTTGCCGCCAGTTTTATGGCGAAACCCTATGAGGATTATCCCGGCTCCGGTTTGCACACCCATTTTTCAGTGCTGGATGAAAAGGGCAATAACGTGTTTGACGATGGCGGTCCGGCCGGGACGCCCATCATGCGCCACGCCATTGCCGGCTGCATGAATGCGATGGCCGGGTCGGCGCTGGTCTTTGCGCCCCACGCAAATAGCTTCGATCGAATGGTGCCGGGGGCCCATGCGCCGACAGGAATTTCTTGGGCATATGAGAACCGAACCTCTTCCATTCGCGTGCCCTCGGGCAGCCATAAGGCTCGGCGGATCGAACACCGTGTGTCCGGTGGCGATGTGAACCCGTATCTAATGCTGGCAGCTGTCTTGGGGGCCGCGATGAACGGCATTGAAGACGCGATTGACCCGCCGCCCCCGATTACCGGCAACGCCTATGCCGCCAACTTGCCGCAAATTCCCGGAGATTGGAAATCTGCGATTGATGCTTTCGAATCCTCGCCCGAGGTCGCCCGTATCTTCGCGCCCGAGATGATCCGGAACTTTGTCCTGACAAAGCGTCAGGAACTGCACTATATGCAAGAACTTACGCCACAAGAGCAGGTCGAGATATATCTCGAAACCGTATAAGGGGTAAAATAATGAAAATTGGTATCCTTCAGACCGGCCATTCCCCCGACAACATGAAAGAACAGTTGGGCGACTATGGTGAAATGTTCACCAAACTTCTTGGCGGCCATGATTTCGAATTTCAGATATGGTCGGTGGTCGATGGCGACTTTCCTGACTCTGCCGTTGACGCCGACGGGTGGTTGATCACGGGGTCTAAGTTTGGTGCCTATGAGGATCACGACTGGATCCCGCCGCTTGAGCAGCTAGTTCTAGCCATCCGCGACACCGGACGCCCGCTGGTTGGCGTTTGCTTTGGACACCAGATCATCGCCAAAGCCCTTGGCGGTAAGGTCGAAAAATTCGAAGGCGGTTGGTCTGTAGGGCGCACGGAATACACCGTCAATGGTGCGCCGATGGCGCTGAACGCATGGCATCAAGATCAGGTCACGGCGCTGCCCCAAGGGGCACAGGTGGTCGGTTCGTCAGACTTTTGCGCCAACGCGGCGCTTTTGTACGATAACCAGATCTGGACGATCCAGCCCCACCCCGAATTCAGTGCCGATTTCATTGACGGACTGATCCGCACCCGTGGCAAGGGTGTGGTTCCCGATGAGAAACTTGCAGACGCCACGAAGCTGCTGGATGACCCTACCAACAATGCAGATATCGCGGCCTATATTGCCGACTTCTTCAAGAAAGAGAGACCTTAATGTCCGACTGGATTGACGACCTTCCCCAAGCAGCCCGAGAGTATCTGGACGGTAAACGACTGGATGAGGTCGAATGCATCATCCCCGATCTGCCGGGCATCGCGCGTGGCAAAGCCGTACCTGCTAAAAAGTTCGAACGGCAGGAATATTTCCACCTGCCTGACAGTATATTTTACCAAACCATCACAGGCGAATGGGGTGAAGCGGCGGGTGCCGATGGGTTCATCGAAAAAGACATGATCCTGCGCCCCGACATGTCGACAGCCACCGCCGCACCTTGGACGGCTGACTGGACGCTTCAGGTTATTCACGACGCCTATGACCGCGATGGCAATGTGGTTCAATATTCCCCGCGCAATGTGCTCAAGCGCGTGGTTGACCTGTATCGTCAGCAAGGGTGGGAACCCGTTGTTGCCCCCGAAATGGAATTCTTTCTGGTTGCCCGCAATCTCGACCCCGCCCATGCAATCAAACCGATGATGGGGCGCTCTGGCCGCCCCGCCGCAGCACGTCAGGCCTATTCGATGACAGCCGTTGATGAATTTGGGCCCGTGATCGACGACATCTATGACTTTGCCGAAGCCCAAGGCTTTGAGATTGACGGCATCACCCAAGAAGGCGGCGCGGGCCAACTTGAGATCAACCTGATCCACGGCGATCCCGTACGACTGGCCGACGAGGTGTTCTATTTCAAACGCTTGATCCGCGAAGCCGCCCTGCGTCATGATTGCTATGCCACGTTTATGGCCAAACCGATCGAAGACGAACCGGGCAGCGCCATGCACATGCACCATTCGGTGCTGGATATCGAAACCGGTAAGAACATCTTTTCAGATGCCAACGGTGAAGAAACCGATCCGTTTTTCCATTTTATCGCCGGAATGCAAAACCACATGCCCGATGCTTTGGCTGTGCTGGCACCTTATGTGAACAGCTATCGCCGCTACGTCAAAGACCACGCCGCTCCGATAAATCTGGAATGGGGCCGTGACAACCGCACCACGGGCATTCGCGTTCCGCTGTCCAAACCCTCGTCGCGCCGGGTGGAAAACCGTCTGGCTGGAATGGACTGTAACCCCTATCTGGGCATCGCCGCGTCATTGGCCTGTGGCTATCTGGGCCTAATGGAAAAGAAGCAACCAAAGCCCGAATTCAAGGGCGACGCTTATGAAGGCGATGGTGACATTCCGCAGGTTTTGGGATCGGCGTTGGACTTGTTCGAGGAAGCCACCGACCTGCACAATGTGCTGGGACCCGATTTCGCGCGGGTCTATGCCATTGTGAAACGCGCCGAATATGATGAATTTCTGCAGGTCATCTCTCCGTGGGAACGTGAGCACCTATTGATGAACGTTTGATATCATTGCTGAATGCGTATGCCTTCGGCGACGATGTAAAACCATTTAGAAGCGGGGGAAGGAGCCCTTTTTTGCGATGAACCTGTTGTATGCGAATGATAAAAAAGGCTCCTATCCCGATAGTTGGTACGCAGCGACGGCAACGCCGATGCAAGAATTTGCCCCGTTAAAAGGTGAAATCAAGGCCGATGTCTGCGTTGTCGGAGGCGGCTACACGGGCCTGTCTGCGGCACTACATCTTGCCCAAGCGGGCCGCGATGTTGTTTTGCTTGATGCACAGCGCGTGGGTTTTGGCGCATCAGGGCGCAACGGTGGACAGTTGGGCAGCGGTCAACGCGTTGAACAAGATGCACTTGAAAAGATGCTAGGTTTCGATCACGCGAAAAAGCTTTGGGACTTGGGCGAAGATGCAAAGGCCTTGGTCAAAGGCTTGATCGCTGAGCATGACATTGACTGCCACCTGAAACCAGGTGTCGCATGGACGGCGTCCACCGACAGCGATCTTCACCATTTGCATGACTATGCCGGCCATCTGAAAAACCGCTATGGCTATGATAAGATTGAGGTGTTGGACCACGCGGCACTGCGGTCGGTCTGCCCCTCACCCGATTACAAAGGCGGTATTCTTGATAGGGGTGCGGCCCATCTGCATCCGCTCAACCTTGCCTTGGGCTTGGCACGGGCCGCACAAAAAGCGGGTGTCAGGATCTACGAAGGCTCTGCTGTGCATCACATTCAGGAAGGCGCGAAGGCCATCGTCCAAACAGACGGCGGGCGCGTAACTGCCGGTCATGTTGTATTGGCTTGCAACGGCTATCTTGGCGGCCTGAACCGCAAGGTTGCCGCCCGCGTCATGCCGATCAATAACTTCATTGTGGCCACCGAACCGCTTGGCGACAGGGTGCGCGATGTATTGCCCCAAGATGTTGCCGTGGCTGACAGCCGCTTTGTGGTAAACTACTTCAGGCTCAGCCACGATGGGCGACTGTTGTTTGGCGGCGGCGAAAGCTATGGCTACAAATTCCCCGACGACATCGCTGCCAAAGTCCGCAAGCCGATGTCGGTTGTGTTCCCCCACCTCAAGGATGTGCGCATCGACTACGCTTGGGGCGGTACGCTGGCCATCACCCTGAAACGTTTGCCCTATCTTGCGCGCGTGGCACCGAACATCCTGTCAGCATCCGGGTATTCTGGCCATGGCGTCGGCACTGCAACCCATGCTGGGCAATTGATGGCCCATGCCATTATGGGCGACAGTGATGGGTTCGACGTGATGAGCACCATCCCTACCAACCCCTTTCCCGGAGGCGCAGCGATGCGCACGCCCCTGCTGACCCTCGCAATGAGCTGGTATAGTTTGCGCGACAAACTCGGCTTCTAATCACAAATGTTTAACCGCTCCTTTCCCTGATTTAGCTTGGCCTTGGTGCTGGCTTGTTTTACTATTCTGAAAACCAATATTCAGGATTTTGAAATATGCCCCTGCCCGACATGCACCGCGCCGAAGCCATTCCAGATACGGCCCGCGCCGAGATCGAACGGCTTTTGCAGACTGGTGATCTATTTCGATACACTGCAGCATCCGACGCGCCCGTCTCCCTGCTCGAGGCCGAATTCGCTCAGATGATGGGCAGCCGCTATGCGCTTGCAGTTTCCTCCTGCTCAGCCGCGTTGTTCCTGTCACTGATGGCGCTGGAACTGCCGAAAGACGCACGGGTGCTGATACCGGGGTTCACCTTCGCCGCGGTGCCCTCGTCGGTGATCCACGCCAACTGCCAGCCCGTTTTATGCGAAGTCGGTGATAACTATCGCATTGATCTCAAAGACTTCGAAGCCAAGCTGCCGACGGTGGACGCCGTGATCATCAGCCATATGCGCGGCCATACCTCTGACATGGACGCGATCATGGCGCTGTGCGACGCGGCAGGCATCCCGGTGATCGAAGACGCGGCACATTCACTTGGCACGTTGTGGCACGGTAAGAAAATTGGCACGATCGGTAAAATCGGCTGTTTCTCGTTCCAATCTTACAAAATGGTCAATGCCGGCGAAGGCGGCATCATGATCACCGATGACGCCGACCTGATCGCGCGCGCCATCATTATGTCAGGGGCCTACGAGCACAATTGGAAAAAGCATCCCGGTATCGCCGAGGCCTGCGCCCGCTGGCAAAACAAGCTGCCGCTTTACAATCTGCGGCTCAACAACCTTTCGGCTGCCCTTGTTCGCCCGCAACTGGCGGAATTGTCACGCCGCGTTGCTGATGGCCTTCGCAACCACGACTATGTCGCAGCCAAGCTGAACGCCTCCCCCTACATCAATGTCCCTGCTCCGCTTGCCGCGGAAACCCGCGCGCCTGATTCAATCCAGTTCAACATGGTGGGGTTGGATGATGACGCAATCCGTGCCTTTGCAGCCGCCAGTGCGGCCGCCGGGGTCAAGGTACAGGTGTTCGGCCAAAGCACCGACAACGCCCGCGCCTTCTGGAACTGGCAATTCATCGAAAACCTGCCAGAACTTCCGCAGACCCGTAAAATGCTGATGACCGCGTGCGATGTACGTTTGCCTGTCCAGCTCACGCCAAACGATCTTGATGCGGTGATCGACGTTCTCTTGGGTGCCGTCCAGGCCGCCACGGGCTCAGTGGCCGCTTAATCTCGGACGTTCATTTTGCCATGTAAACTCCCGCCGGAGGCATCATACCGATGCAAAAAGCCCACCCGTCAACGGGGTGGGCTCACGCATAGACTGGGTCAAGAAATGAAAATCGCACGTCAGTGCGGCCACCGGATCACTTCAACTTGGACAGCTTTTCCTGCAATTCTGCCAATTGCTTCTTGATCGCATCCAAGCTTTCGTCCTGACCATTTCCGGATTTCTCCGTTTTCCCTGAAGTCTCTGTTCCCGGCTTGGCCATTCCAGGCCAGGCTGCGGGCATATTTCCGGTCATTGCCTTCATGAATGCTTCTTGCTGGGCCTGCATTACCTCAAACCCGGGCATTTTCGACATCGGATTGATGGTATTAATGTTTTCCAACACCCGCGACTGACCGTCGCGCAGCATGTCAAAGGATGCTTTTAGAAACTGTGGAACAACGCTTGTGCCCGGTGACATATAGCTGCGTACCAGATCATTCAGCACATCAACCGGCAGAACCGATTCACCACGGCTTTCGTGATCTGCTACAATCTGCAGCAAATACTGTTTCGTCAGATCATCTCCAGATTTCAAATCGATAATCTGAACTTCGCGCCCGTCCCTGATAAAGCCCGAAATATCTTCAAGCGTAACGTAATCGCTTGTTTCGGTGTTATAAAGTCGCCGGCTGGCGTACCGCTTGATCAGCAGAGGCTTGTCTGTGTCGGCCACGGTGGATCCTTCCCAAATTGCGTGCTGCATTGCAGCTTAGGGCAGCGCGTCTCAAAAAGAAAGGGCAGGCTTTTGCAAGCCTGCCCCAACACTCATGAAAGCGTTCTTGTCGTACGGCGAATTACTTCGCTGTTGCTTTTTTCGTAGCTTTAGTTGCGTCAGCTGTCGCTTTTTTCACGGCTGCTGTTGCTTCTTCGGACATGTCTTTGCCCGCTGCCATCATCAGTTCAACTGTGTCCATCTGAACGGATTTTGCGATCTCGGCAAATGCGGCCATGTGCTCGGCTGCAACTTCGGCAGAGGCAGATGTGAAATCTGTCATTGCTTTTGCATAGTCGGCTGGCTCTGTCTTGGCTTTGGACATGTCTGCCAGCTTGGACAGTGTTTCTTTCTGCCATTTGCTGGAGATCTCTGCGGATTTCTCAGCAGCTGTCAGCGCAACGCCGGACAGTTTCTCGTTCAAAGAAGCAGTTGTTTTGAACGCATCGTTCATGGCTGATGTATCAACTGGGAATGCGCCCATAACGTCTTTCATCATGGCGGCGATATCTGGTGTCTTTGTCATAGTCTATTCCTCTTTCGGTTGAGAGCGGCATGAGCCTGCTCGTTCGGGTATGACAACTATCTATATGCTGCAGCGCGGCATATCAAGCTTTTTCTGCACTGCAGCATAAGAAAATTGACGTAAGGGAAAAGACCAGTCAGATCAGCCATTTGCCTTTCGTGTGACGTAGGTTCCCGGGGCATCGCAGATGATCTCCTGACCATTTGCCCCTGGTATGCGGGCCTTTACTTGGTCGCCTTGATGATTCTCCAACCATGTTCCCCAGGTCGGCCACCAAGATCCGGTGTGGAAATCCGCCCCTTCCAGCCAGTCTTTGTAATCCAGCGACATGTCAGGGTTGGTATAGTGTCCATACTTGCCTTTGCTGGGAGGATTGACGATCCCCGCGATATGGCCGGACTGGGTCATGACAAAGGTCTTGTCCTTACTACCCATTTGCTGAACTCCGCGGAAACTGTCCTTCCAAGGGGCGATGTGATCAGTTTCGCAGCCGACCGCTAGCAGCGGCACGTCGATATCGCCCAGTTCTAGATGATGCCCCAACAGGTCAAACCCGCCATCGGCTAGCTTGTTCTGCTGACACAGCCCGCGCAGGTATTCCATCGCCATACGTTCAGGCAGGTTCGCACCGTCTCCGTTCCAATAGAGCAGGTCAAAGGCGGGCGGCGTGTCGCCCAGCATATAGCTTTTAATCGCTGGCCCGTAGACTAGGTCATTCGAGCGCAGGAAGGAAAACGTTCGCGCCATTATGATCGACGGCAACATGCCCTTCGCTTTGGTTTCTGCCTCGATCCCGTCAATGAAGTCGTCGGTCAGGAACGGCTGGAACTCCCCCTGATCGGAAAAATCGGTCAGCGCGGTAAAGAATGTAGCGGATTTGACGGACTTGTCGCCACGCTGCTTGAGCAGGGACAACGTTAGCGACAGCGTGGTACCGGCAATGCAATAACCCACCGCGTTAACTTGTTCCTGACCGGTGATCTTTTTGACCTCTTCTAAGGCAGCTATGAAACCGTCCTCAATATAGTCGCCCATTCCGACGTCACGATAGCTTTTGTCGGGGTTGATCCACGACACCATGAACAAGGTGTGCCCCTGATCCACGATCCACTTCACCAGACTGTTCTGTTCCTTGAGATCTAGAATATAGAACTTGTTGATCCACGGCGGAAAAATAACGATCGGTGTGGCATGCACCTTTTCGGTCGTCGGTGTGTATTGGATCAGCTCGAACATGCGGTTGCGAAATACCACTTTACCCGGTGTCGTGGCAATGTTGCGCCCAAGCTCAAACGCCTTTTCATCGGCAAGCCGTACGATCATTTCGCCATTGTTCGCTTCAAGATCGGATATCAGGTTTTCCAGTCCTTTGATCAGGCTTTCGCCTTCTGTCTCGACGGCACGTTCTAGCGCGTCGGGATTGGTGGCCAGAAAATTGGTCGGGCTCATCATGTCGATGATCTGTCGACTGAAATACCCCAGCCGCTGCTTTTCGCGCGGATCAAGGTCGGCAAGACCCTCGACCGCTTGGCTTAGCGCGTCGGAATTGATCAGGTACTGCTGCTTGACGAAACTGAAGTAAGGGTGGCTTTCCCACAGGGGGTTCGCAAAACGCCGGTCGTTGGTCTCGGTGCTCGCGGGCGCTTCCATTTTGCCGTTTGCCAAAGCCTTTTGCGCCTCGACAAAATGCGAAACGGATTTGGTCCAAAATGACACTTGATGCTCGATCAGCTTGGCGGGATTCTGCACGGCCTCGGTCCAATAGGACTGCGCGGCCTTGGCAAACATGTCCTGATTCGGTGCATCCAGACTGGTCTGGTGCCCTTCCCGAGAAATCATAATCTGTGAAAGCCGCGCCCCCAGAGCCTCCACTTTGCTCATATTCTCGGTCATCCGGGCCAACGCAGCAGCGTCCGGTTGCAGCGGATTATTCGTTTTTGTTGTCATTGAACTCTTTCCTCCCTATGTTTGCACTTGCAGCATCGCGCCGTCCTATCTGGGAGGGGACCGGCGGATTGCCCAAGTACAGGGCCAACCAAAAAGGAACCCCCTTGTGAAGTATATGGTATCTTACGATCTAATGGAAACAATGCGGAACACCAATCAGTGGCTTGGTGCGACAGCGCAAGCAGTTGCATCATATCCCATGTTTTCCGCCATTCCAAACCCAGCACTCGATTGGATGGCAGCTTGGGGCGAAGTCACCGAACGAAGCTTTAAGCGGATGGTTGCAAAACCCGACTGGAACCTGCCAACCGTCGTAGGCACAGATGGCTCAGACCATCAGGTTGAGATTGAGAAAGAAATCGAAGGCGCATTTGGCGATCTTCTGCATTTCGTGGTCCAGAAACGCGAGCTGCCTAAGCGTAAAATTCTGTTAGTCGCCCCAATGTCCGGCCACTACGCCACATTGCTGCGGTCCACAGTGATCAGCCTGATCCCCGATGCGGACCTTTATATCACCGACTGGCATAACGCCCGCGAGATCCCTGTGAGCGCCGGCAAGTTCGATGTCGAGGATTACACCCTCCAGCTTGTCGACTATATGCGCCACCTTGGACCAGACGTTCACGTTATTGCCGTTTGCCAACCTGCGCCCCTGACCCTTGCAGCCACCGCCTATCTGGCCGAGGAAGACCCAAGCGCGCAGCCAAGTTCCCTGACGTTGATCGGCGGACCAATCGACCCCGATGCCAGCCCGACCGAGGTTACCGATTTTGGCGATCGCGTTCATATGGGACAGCTTAAGGAAATATCGATCCAGCGCGTGGGCTTCAAACACCCTGGCGTGGGCCGCAAGGTTTATCCCGGTCTGTTGCAGTTGAATTCCTTCATCTCGATGAACAGCGAAACCCACACCAATGCCTTCCGCGACCAGATCATGCGCGTCGCCCAAGGCGAAGCCAGCGATCACGATAAACACAACAAATTCTATGACGAATACCTTGCCGTCATGGATATGCCTGCGGAGTTCTATCTTTCCACAGTCGAGCGGATCTTTAAGAACAACGAGATCGGCACCAACAACTTTACCGTCGCGGGTAAGAAGGTCGACATCGGCAAGATCACTACTGTTGCCGTGAAAACTGTCGAAGGTACCAAAGACGATATCTCGGCACCGGGTCAATGCATTGCCGCACTTGCATTGTGTACCGGTTTGCCTGACAGCAAAAAGGCCAGCCACCTCGAAGACGGTGCCGGCCACTATGGTATCTTTGCTGGCAAAAGCTGGCGCGACAACATCCGCCCACTGGTTTTGAAGTTCATTGATGCAAACCTGTATGACGCATCAAAGGGGAAAACTGCAAAACCCGCGAATAAAAACGCGGCCGCGTAATGTTCAAGACACCGCGCGACATTCCCTTTCGCTGCTCTTGCGGCACGATTACGGGAACGTTGCGCGGTGCTTCCCCTGCCATCGGCAATCACACCGAATGCTTCTGCAAAGATTGCCGCGCAGCCGAGGTTTATTCAGGTCAACCTGACACGCCGTCTGTTCAAATTTTCCAAACCACACCTGACCGGATCGTTTTTGACCAAGGGGTCGATCAACTGGCCGTGTTTTCCTTTGGCGAGACCAATCTGCTACGTTGGCATGCCAGCTGCTGCGGGTCCGTGATTGGCAACACACTCCGTAATCCCAAAATCGCGTTTGTCGGCATCCGTACGCCGCTTTTGACGGATCCGGACGCCATCGGCCCGGTGACGACCAAGGCGTTTTTGCAAACTGCCAACGGCAAATCCCAGCACAAAGGCATGGCGCGGTTCGTCTGGGGTGTTTTCACACGCATGGCGGCAGCACGCGTTACCGGTCGCTGGAAAGACACGCCGTTTTTTGATGCAGAGACCCTAAAGCCCATGCGCGATATTCTAGTGGTGCCAAAAGCCAAGCGTGCAGAGATCACTGCGCAACTGCGCTGATCCCACGTCGATGAACGTATCGTCTTATTGCAAGACGTAAGGTTCGCGCATCCAGTGGATCAACGCATCTGTCACCGCTTCAGGCTGTTCTAGCGTCGGGATATGTCCTGCCCCTTCAATAACTTGCAAGGATGCGCTTGGGATCAGTTCCGCCATAAAGCTGTGTCGTTTGACGGTGTTTATCGTGTCTGCTGCACCGCACAATACAAGTGTCGGACAGCGCAATTTTCGCAAGACCGCCTGCTGGTCGCGGCTGCGTTGCAGCGCACGGGCCTGTTTCAAATAAACCTCGAGGCCTAGCGTATCGGCCATATCCAGCAAGATCTCCATCACCGCCGCGCGGTTCGGCCCTTGAGCCAATGCCGTCAGAGGGACTTCTTCCCGCATCACATCCTTCAAGCGGCCCGACTTGGCTTTGACGATCTGCAATTCGCGCATGGCTGACGCCTGCGGTGTCCCCGCCAGTGGGGTGGTATCCATCAGGGCCAAACGTGTGACACGATCCGGCGCGCGGCGCACGATTTCCAATGCGACCATGCCCCCCAACCCTAACCCGGCCAACGCAAATTTCTGCGGCAGCAAATCCAGCAAACCGGAGGCAATTTCGTCAATCCGTTCGCCTTGAGTAATGGGGGCCACCGTCACGGCCAGCGTCGCTGACAATTCAGCAATCTGGGGCCAGAACACCCGCGCGTCGCACATCAATCCGGGCAATAGAACAAGCGGTTCAGCCATTTATTGCCCTGTCTTTCATCAAGTTAGTCGCGAATTGCATTCAAAGTCCTGCCGATTTGAAGCGTACATCAACATGGATAGGCGATGCCGCGCAAGGGCGGAAAGTCAGCATAACGCTTGCGCCGCTGTTCAATCGGCTCTGACGGGGGCTGCCCTGCGCGCAACAACATTCCCTTTGGCGCGATATAGCTTGAAATCGTGCGCAAAGCTGTGGGCCGCCAAACCAGATTGAACGCCGCCAGTTTGGGAAAAAACCACATCTCGGAATAGGGCAGGTTATCATGCACCCACCACGCCAGATCACGCCAGTCGCGCCCCTGATCATATTGATCGGCAAACCACGGGATCACGATGGTTGCCCCAGCGACGGCCGCACCGCCGCTGTGTCGGTCCCAGATATGGCATTCAATCGGGCTGTCACTGGCGGCACAGTTCAGCTTGTTCGCATTGCCATAATCATTCAGTGCCCGCGACCTATAGCCGGATCGGACAGCAACCCGGCCAAATGTTTCCTCAAGCGGGTCCAGCAGCGCGGTGCAAAACGCCCGCCCATTTTCAATCGCCAGATCGGGATTGTCGGGAATGTTCGGGATACCGAGAAAGCCGTTGATCTCGGAATACAGAAAATCCCGCATATAGAAGTGCTTTGACAGGCGCACCCGCCCGACTGTTTCCAGGCTCCACATGCTGGCGGGTTTACGCATCCGCAGACTGATCCAGCACCTCTTGCACCGCTATTTTCATCAGATTCAGACAGCGATCATCGGAAAAACGGTGATCGGCGTCTTTGACAAGTTGCAACTGCATGTCCGGCCCCGTGGCATGTTCCAGCAGCTTTACAGCCGTTGCAACGCTCACGGCGGTATCCGCTGTCCCTTGCAAAAACCGTACCGAAAACGGCAGGTCCAGCGGTGATCGTAGAACCAGCTGATTGCGCCCGTCCTCGATCATCCGGCGCGTGATGACGTAAGGCTCCATATAGTCTGACGGCAATTCGACCTGCCCGATCTTTTCCAACTGCTGCTTTTGCGCGTCGGTAAAGCTGGCCCAGTATCCGTCCTCGGTAAAATCAGGGGCGGCGGCGATTGTAACCAGCCCCGCGATCCGCTCGGGCATCGCGCGGCACAGCAACAAGGACTGCCAACCACCCATGGACGATCCCACAGGCACGATCTTTCCTGTCGTCAGCGCGCCAACCGCCGCCAAAGTATCTTGCGCCCAGTCGCCAATACAGCCGTCTGTGAACGCGCCCGAGGATTCACCATGGCCCGAATAATCAAACCGCAAAAACGCGCGTTCTTCTCGGCGGGCCCAATCTTCTAGGAACACGGCCTTGGTCCCTTGCATGTCCGATTTCAGCCCACCCAAGAATACAACGCATGGCCCCCGACCGGCGGTCAGATGATAGGCAAGCTTGCGCCCTTGAGGCGTCTCAAGGGTCTGTAGCAAGCTCATCCGCCCAAGTAAGTACCCTTGGTGGGTCGATAGAATATCTTTTGATTGTGCAGGCGCCCCAACAGATCGTCGATCATGCGCAGCGAATCCACCGTCTCATCGGAGGGCAACATCTCTTGGGTGCCGTTATAGACATCCGCTGACAGGTCGCGCTTGGTCACGTGCAGTGCTGCTTCGATCAGGTCAATATCGCTGATCGTCAGCTCGAAACTGCGGTTATGTTTGGACATCTCGCTATCCTTTTGAATGCTTATTCCACCCCTCTTATCATAGAAGATGGCGCGCCAAGGTTCAATCCGCCGCTTCAATCTCGTTCAGACCAATTGCCGCAGCGGCGGCACCTACTGCCATAACCGCAAACAAAACCAGCGTCGCCGTCGGACCGACCAGCGCAGCCCCGCCACCGGCAAAGCCCGCAATCAATAGCAGCACGCCAATCACCGTATTGGAAACTGCTGCATAGGCGGACCGCTGATTCTCGGTGGACATGTCCACCAGATAGGTTGAACGGCCTTGGCGAACACCGTGATATGCGATCATCAGGATGAACAATACCAGCGGCATTGCCCAGATTTGCGTGGCCAGCCCCAATACGCTCAGCGCCACAGCCGCCAGCATCGCCACGGCACCAACGATCCCCGTCAGCATCAACACCTTGCGGCTGGACCTATCTGACAAGCGCCCCCAAACATATGAGCTAAGGAAGGACGCCAACGCCGATGCCAACACCAAAGCGCCAAGTTGTCCAAGAGCGGATTGGTCCTCGCCCCCGGCAAGCACCACGAGATACGGCGGGGCCAGCGCTGTTGACGCCAATAGCCCGCGCACAAGGATAAAGCGGCGCAGGTTCGCGTCCTCTTTCAAGATCCTGAAACTGGCACCCTCCGCCTTTGACGGGTCGCTTTTTGTTTCCTTCAGTGTGGAAAACAACAGCGCCGCCACGCCCCACAGGCAGGCTGCCAATGCGATTGCAGCAACAACAATGCGGCTGTCCTTGAATAGTCCTGACATCAACAAGATCGCCAAGATCACCACGCCCATCGACGATACCGAACCCGCCAACCCTGTAATCGCGCCGCGTCGCGACTGGCCGACTGTCTTGCCCAATATATCCTTGTAGGACACCGAACAGACCGCCCGCGACAACGCCAGCCCAGCAAGGGCCGCACAAATGGCAAACCCCGCCGCGGACCCTTTCAGCGTAAGGGCCGCCAACACGATCAGCGCTGCGAATATCCCCTGCCCCGCGCTGCCCAGTACCCACGCCCATTTGCGCCGCTGCATGGCCTGCACCCATGACGCCATCAGCATCTGCGGTAACAACGCGCCGCTTTCACGGATCGGCACTAGCGCGCCCGCGAATACCGCCGGCGCGCCAAGCGAGGTCAAAAGCCATGATAACATTAGCTTGGGGTCAATTAGCCCGTCCGCGACCTTGGTCATCGACAGGCTGGCAACATGGCGCATTGCATTTGGCGCTTCGGCCTTTTGCGCCCCCTTTGACAGATCGCTGGCGTCACCGTCTGCCCCCGAGAGTTGCTCGAAAGCCCGTTGCGCCAACCCGTTCTGCATCCTATCGATTCCCATCGTGCTGTCTGTTGCGTCACTATCATGTCGCAACGCGCCGGCCCGCAAAGAAGTTTCCATCGCCCCCAAGTTATTGACAACGCGGCCCCACGCGGCCATCTAACGCAAGCACATAACCCGCAACCGGGCGTCTCGTAGGCGCCAAACCGACGAGGAGGCCCAAATGGCCCAGATCACTCTCACCCTTCCCGATGGCAATGCACGGCAGTACGACGCAGGAATCACTGCGGGCGACGTTGCCAATGACATCTCGAAATCGCTTGGCAAAAAAGCGATCAGTGCCACCGTGAACGGTGCGCATTTCGATCTGGCCTGGCCGATTGACGCCGATGCAAGCATCGCGATCCACACCATGGCGGATGAGGATCAGGCAAACGAACTGGTGCGCCATGACCTTGCCCACATCATGGCCCGCGCCGTTCAGGAAATCTGGCCTGATACCAAAGTTACCATCGGTCCTGTGATCAAGGACGGCTGGTATTACGACTTTGACCGCGCAGAACCCTTCACCCCCGAAGACCTTGGTGCGATCGAAAAGAAGATGAAAGAGATCATCAACGCCCGCGATCCTGTCCGCACCGAGGTCTGGGACCGCCCCCGCGCGATCAAGCATTACGAAGATTTGGGTGAACCCTATAAGGTCGAGCTGATCGAAAGCATTCCCGGCGACGAGCCGTTGCGCATGTATTGGCATGGCGACTGGCAAGACTTGTGCCGTGGTCCGCATCTGCAACACACCGGCCAAGTGCCCGGCGACTCGTTCAAACTGATGTCCATCGCAGGTGCCTATTGGCGCGGCGACAGCGACCGCGCCATGTTGCAACGCATCTACGGCGTGGCATTCACCGGCAAGGAAAAGCTGCGCGCACATCTGAACATGCTCGAAGAAGCCGCCAAGCGTGACCACCGCAAGCTGGGCCGCGAGATGGACCTGTTCCACATGCAAGAAGAAGCCCCCGGACAGATATTCTGGCACCCCAACGGCTGGCTGATCTACACCCAGCTTCAGGACTACATGCGCCGCAAGCAACGCGCAGGTGGCTATGTCGAGGTGAATACACCTCAGGTCGTTGACCGCAAATTGTGGGAAAAATCCGGCCATTGGGACAAGTACCAAGAGCATATGTTCATCGTTGAAGTCGACGAAGAACACGCGCGCGAGAAATCCGTGAATGCGCTTAAGCCGATGAACTGTCCCTGCCACGTGCAGATCTTTAATCAGGGCATGAAATCCTATCGCGACCTGCCTTTGCGCATGGCCGAATTTGGTTCATGCAATCGGTATGAACCATCGGGCGCGTTACACGGCATCATGCGCGTGCGTGGCTTTACCCAAGATGACGGTCATATCTTTTGCCGCGAGGACCAGATCGAGAAAGAAACCCTGATCTACATCGAATTCCTGTCTGCGATCTACAAAGACCTCGGATTCGAGAATTTCAAGGTCAAATTTTCGGACCGCCCCAACACTCGTGCCGGATCGGACGAAGTTTGGGACAAAGCCGAAGCGGCACTGCTGTCTGCCACCCGAAAAGCCGGGATCGAGCCCGAGATCAACCCCGGCGAAGGCGCGTTCTACGGCCCCAAACTGGAATTCGTGCTGACTGACGCGATTGGACGCGATTGGCAATGTGGCACCCATCAGGTGGATTTTGTACTGCCCGAACGGCTGGATGCGACCTATGTCGGGTCTGACGGCGCGAAACATCGCCCCGTTATGCTGCACCGTGCGACTTTGGGATCGTTTGAACGTTTCATCGGCATCTTGATCGAAGAACACGCGGGCAAACTGCCATTCTGGCTGGCCCCGCGTCAGGTCGTTGTGGCGTCGATCACCTCTGAGGCGGATGATTATGTGCGCGAGGTTATCGAAACCCTGACCGCCGCCGGTATCCGCGCTGAAGCCGATATTCGCAACGAAAAAATCAACTATAAGGTCCGAGAACACTCGGTAGGCAAGGTGCCTGTAATCCTTGCCGTGGGAGCCCGCGAAGTCGAAGAGAAAACCGTGTCTGTCCGCCGCCTTGGCGAAAAACAAACCTCGGTTCAATCTTTGGCTGATGTCGCAGCCGCCCTTGGCATCGAGGCAACACCCCCCGATCTACGCTAAATATACTGTAACAAACCTATCCGGGCGGAAATTCCAGCCCGCCCGGATGTGACAGTTTGTTTCAGAAAAGGCCCGTTTTCGGTGTTTTTCCGCCCATTATTACAAAGAATAAGCAAGTTTCCTGACTTTCATGTGAGACACTTTGACGTGAGTAGCTTTGTCGCACCATCACGGCTTTAAATAAGTTACGAAGACACAACACCCAATGAGGAGGAACACCACTATGTCCAACACAATGAAAACTTTCGCCGTCGCCGGTGCCGTTGCAGCAGCTATGGCCGCCTACAGCACCCCAGCCGATGCCGCCGCCAAAGAAAAATGCTATGGGGTTGCCCTTGCCGGTGCAAATGATTGCGCCGCGGGTCCAGGAACCACCTGCGCTGGTACCTCGGTCACCGATTACCAAGGCAATTCCTGGACACTGGTTGACACGGGCACCTGCGAATCCATGGAACTGCCCGAAATGGCAGACGGAACCGAGCGCAAAGGCTCCCTTGAGCCGCTTGAGCGCGACTTGCCAGCATAATACGATCTTGGCGCAGGCAGCTATCACTGCTGCCTGCCCACCCCTTTGAATACAAACCAAGGGAGCGCGCGTCATGCTCGATAGCCAACGCCGCTTTGACCAATTGCCCGCCAGTCCGGGAGTTGGCTATAAGCCCCAACATTTCAGCGATCTGCAACGCGACCCCGGTCCCGTCGAATGGATCGAAATCCATGCCGAAAATTATATGGGTGATGGCGGACGTCCACTGGCACAACTCCGCGCGCTGACCGAACGCTTTGCCCTGTCTGTCCATGGTGTCGGCCTTAGTATTGGTGGCGAAACCCCGCTGGACCGTGACCACCTGAAACGCCTGAAAAAGCTATGCGACTGGGCGCAACCTGCCAGCTTTTCCGAACATCTTGCATGGTCCACCCACGGGGCCGAGTTTCTGAACGATCTGCTACCCCTGCCCTATACCGATGCCACATTAACCCGCGTTGCCAGCCATATCAGCCAAGTTCAAGATGTCCTGGGCCGTCAGATGTTGCTCGAAAACCCATCCAGTTATCTGGCCTTTGCCGAATCCACCCTGTCCGAGACAGAATTTCTTTCCGAACTCGTGCGCATGACAGGTTGCGGGCTGCTGCTTGACGTCAATAACGTTTTTATCTCGGCTACGAACCTTGGCCTGTCGGCACAGCAATATATCGACGCCTATCCGCTGGCCTATGTAGGCGAAATTCACGTTGGCGGTCACGACGAAGACACCGATGATACTGGTGCCCCCCTTTTGATCGACAGTCATGGCACACCCGTGGTCGATCCCGTCTGGGCACTGCTGGACTATACGCTCGCGCAGACCGGACCAAAGCCGGTTTTGGTCGAATGGGACAACGACGTCCCCGACTGGCCCACTCTTCGCGCAGAAGCACAACGCGCAGCAGTTGCGCTGGCTGCATGACATCCCTATCCACCTTTCGCGATGGCCTGCTGGACCCGTCCATTCCCGTCCCCGATGGGCTTGAGGGCGCAGGCCACGCGCCCGCTGGCAAACGCTATGATGTTTACCGCAACAACGTCACCCATTCCCTAACCGCAGCACTGCAAACCGCGTTCCCCCTAGTACGCAAGATCCTAGGGCAGCAAAGCTTTGACAGCCTTGCCCCGATTTATGTGCGGGCGCATCCGCCGACGTCGCCCTTGATGATGCACTATGGCAGTGAATTCCCAACGTTTATCGAACAGCTGCCACAGCTTGCGAAACTGGGCTATTTGCCGGATTGCGCGAGGCTCGATCTAGCGATGCGGTCTTCGTATCATGCCGCTGATGCACCGGCCTATGACCTTGGCGCGTTTCAACAGCTAGCCCCCGACACGATGATGGAGCAGACACTCACCCCCGCCCCTGCCACACGAATTTTACGGTCCGCTTGGCCGCTGTTTGATATCTGGCGGTTCAACATGGTCGATGGTGCCGCCAAACCCGAAATGCGCGCCCAGGACGTAGTGATCACACGGCCTGAATTCGACCCAGAGCCCCGGTTGCTGCCCCCCGGTACGGCAGATTGGCTGGATCATTTGGACCAAGGGAAAACCCTATCCGATGCGCTTGATGCCACCCAAGCTGCCTTTCCCGAATTTGACTTGGCTGCGGCACTAACCACCGCACTCACAAGTGGCGCGTTTTGCGCAAATACAAAGGCCTCAGATGCAAAAATTGCTTAATATCTACGACACGCTCACCATGCGACTGGTCCAGCAAAACTGGCTGTTGCCAACCCTCGCGCGGCTGGTGTTCGCTGCTGTTCTGGCGGTCTACTTCTTTAATTCTGGGCTGACAAAATTGGGCGACGGATTTGGCGGCGTGCTAAATCCAAGCGCAGGTGCCTATGTCCAAATCCTGCCCAAAGCGTTTGAATCCGCAGGCTATGACATATCGGCGCTAAGCGCGCACCACCACGGAATTGTAATAGCTGGCATCGTCGCCGAATTCTTGCTGCCTTTGCTTATTTTGCTGGGTTTATTCACCCGTGCATCGGCAGTTGGGATGGTCGGATTTGTTATCCTTCAATCGGTCACCGATCTTTATGGGCACGGTCAGGCTGATGCCTTGGGACGCTGGTTTGACCGCATACCCGACGCCGCCATCCTTGACCAACGCGCCCTATGGCTGTTTTTGCTGGCTACCCTTATTATTAAAGGTGGCGGCCCGCTGTCCCTTGATAAGCTGTTGGTGGTGCGCCGGCGCTAAAGGCCTAGCGCATCCTGAACCTGCTTGGTCCACCCCAAGAACAGCATTCCTTCTTTTTCGATCAACGGTCGCTTCATCAAGGCGGGGTGCTGCGCGATCAGCGATAGCCGATCTTGTTCCCGAGCCTCGGCGTCCAGCCCGCGCCAGGTGGTCGACCGTGTGTTCATCAGCTCCGCGCCAAATTGCGCAAGCGCCAGCTGCATCACATCATCAGGCACACCCTCGGCACGCACATCAACAAGCTGCGCGTCGGGCAATTCCTTCATCGCTTTCCGGCAAGTATCGCAGTTCTTAAGCCCGTAAATTTTCATATCCGTATCATTTCCTTAGGTATCCATCCCGAAAGCCACCCCAGCCCCAGAAGTTTTTCTTGATTTTCGCCCGAACCGGACAATCTTTTAGCATAGGTCAGCCAAACAACCATGGCGCGACCTGAATGCCACGGCACGACATGCTACTCAACAGGAGGCTCGGAAGGATATGCCAGCAGGAACCGTAAAATGGTTTAACACGACCAAAGGATATGGATTTATCGCGCCGGACAATGGCGGAACCGATGTGTTCGTTCACATTTCAGCCGTCGAACGTTCGGGGCTGACCGGCCTTGCAGATGATCAAAAAGTTACTTTTGAACTGTCCGAGGGGCGCGATGGCCGCCAGATGGCGTCGGACCTAAGCCTATTGTAGTAAAAAAGCCCGATACGTGAATACCGGGCAATTTGAAAAATCTTGGGCTGTCGCGTTTAGCTGCAGCCTTTTTCTCCCGGGATGCAGGAAGAGGTCACAGGACGCTGCTTGTGGTAATGCGCTTTGCGCATCTTCTTTTTCACCGGATGCGCTTTGACCTGCTGATAGGTCATGTTCTGGTTCGGCGTTCCACAGCAGATGACACCCTGAATGGTAATCGGCTGCAGACCCGCAGGACAGTAGTTTGCGCTGGTCGGATAAGGATAGACTTTGGCTTCGGCAGAGACCTGAGCAGGCAGGACAATCGCCCCCATCATGCTAAGTCCGGCGATCATTGCTGTTGGTAAACGCATATTATCCCTCGTCTATTTTCCGCTTTTGTTCAGCTTTGCCCACGGCGGGCGGTCAAGTCTAGCCCTTTCGCGATAAAAACATGCGAAGCCTAGGGAAAAAGGCGGGCAGGCAGATTGGCTGGTCCGTGGAACCGGATGCGCCCGCCCAGCTTACGGCCCTGTTTCAACCTGTAGTCAGGATAGCGGTTTAAGAACCGTGCTAGCGCGATGCGCCCTTCCATCCGGGCAAGGGTCAGACCAACGCAGACATGCGGTCCTCCGGCAAAGGCGAGGTGGCGGTTGGGGTGGCGGGTGATGTCGAAGGCCGTCGGATCATCAAACACCGCAGGGTCGCGGTTGGCAGCACCGATGCACAGATGCAGGTTGGCGCCTGCGGGGATGTCGTGACCGCCCAGGGTAACGGGCGCGGTCGTCTCGCGATTGCCAAACTGGTTGGGGGAACGGAAGCGCAGCACTTCCTCGACAGCCGTGTTGATCAGCGACGGTTCGGCCAGCAACTTGACGCGTTGATCTGGGTGGTCGTGCAGCAAGGCAAGACCGGACCCGATCAGGTTTGTTGTGGTTTCATGACCTGCGTTGAGGATGAAAATGCAGTTCTGGATCAGCTCGATTTCCGTGAGCGTCCCGCCGTCGTCGCCATTGATCAGACGGGTCAGCACATCGGTTTTGGGGTCGCCGGGGTTGGCTTTGCGCCGCGCGATCAGGTCTTGCAGGTAGGCTTTGAAATCCCGCACCGCTTGGTGGCCGCGCTCTAGCTGCGCATCGGTCAGCGTGGGTTCCAATGCGCCGAGGATGGCAAGGGACCAATCGCGCAGGGGGGCGCGTTCGGACAGTGGCACATCAAGCAGGTTGCCGATGATCTGGATGGGAATGGTCGCGGCAAAGTCTTCGACCAGATCGGCGTCTTGGGGCATCGCATCAAGCAGTTGGTCGACGACGGCGATCAGGCCGGGCTCCATTCGCGCAAGGGCTTTGGGTGTAAGGGCGGCGGTCATGATGCGGCGCACGCGGGTGTGCAGGGGCGGATCGTTGAACACGAGGCTGGTGGTGTGGTGTTCGAACAGCGGAGAGCCGACCCCGAATTTCGGGGCAAACGCGGCGCGTTTATCCGAGATATAGGTCGTGGTGTCGCGGTAGATTCTGCTGAGGTCGGCGCGGCCGGAAATCAGGAAAGACCCGTCAGGTTGCGGACAGACGGGGGCATCGGCCAGCAGCCGGTCATAATGGGGAAACGGGTTGTCGATGAACCCGTCGGGGGGATTGGAAAGGTTGAACATGCAGGGAGTTTGGGCGGATTTGGGGGTAAGTCAATGAGGTGTTGTGGGGCGCGCCGCTGTGGTGAACAAGTGTTATGGCAATTCACACGTAGGGTGGATTTTCAAACCCACGCAGGGCGAGGCATCACGCAACCCACTCAAAAGGAATCACAGCGTCTGCCCCTCGGCATCGAGGTCGGTAAGGCGTTGGTTAAGTAGATCGCGCAGGGACATAAGGAGAGCCTAGGATCAATCCGCCACCTTGGGAAGCCGGATTTGGCGCTGCTGACACAGCGTGGTAATATTCCCCATTTAGCGATTTAAGGAATGAATCTATGGATACGGAGCAGACAATCCGCACGATCATCGCAGCGTATGATGCTGGACAACTAGACCGCGTAGCAGAATTGATGTCCGACCAACTGTGCTACAAAATTAATGCTCGCCCCGAAAGTGGTCCCTATGTTGCAGATTGCCACGACAAGGATGCGTCGTTGAAAGCAATAGGAGCGATCCGGGACGACTGGAACATCGACTCGTTCAAGCTGGCCGATCTGATCGTGGCGGGAAACCGCGGTGCCGCGCAGATCGACGTGACTGCTAGCAGCCGGCACATGGATCACACTGTTAACTCCAACCTAGCGCTGTTCTTCTCAGTGGAGAACGGACTGGTGACCCATCTTATTGAATACCACGACACCAAAGCTGTTTCGACAGCGCGGAGTGGTTGGACCTAGATCGACACCGCAGGTGCATGGTGCAGGAATGTGCTGAATGATTTCGTAGAGTGGGTGAATTACACCTTGTGCGAGGGGTTGGCGTAAAGCGCGTGGGATTTACCCGCCCTACGCTCGCTTAGCCTCGCTGCGGAGTTCTCACTCCAAAGCTTTCTCCAATTTTTCGATATTAGAGGGCAAGACGTAAAGAAACTCTATCAGATATTGCACCAATGAAACTAACATCCTTGCCAGTTCTTCAGTTGGCTCTTTGTCGAGATCAAAATGTGCCCCTAAATTCCCGCCTTCACGAACAGCATGAGAGAGCTTATGCAAAGGAGCTGATAAATCGTTTTCCTTCGCGACTATATCGATCAGATCGTTCAATTTCTTGCGACGGTCTTTTTCAGTGACTAATGACTTAAAAATTCCTTCAAGTGTCCTCCTCCCAAGAACGGTCGCAGCTGCGTAATTCCCAGAATCATATGAAGCGACAGCACTAACAAAGGCTCTATTTAGCGGTTCCGAAATATTCGCGGAGAAATCGGGGCTTTGAATCAAGTTACTTTCCGTAGAAAGAACGAACAAACAAAGTTTCAATCGACCTTCGAAATCTAAGTCGTCAAAGTCGAAGTAGTTTCCAAAAAACTTCACAGTTGCGCCGCACGCGGCGCACAATTTTTGATGGGTTAGGAAACAGAAGCCGGTATCTACTTTACAGTCTGCAAAACTAAAATTCGCTGCCCGACCACATGAAGGGCAATCGCAATTTACCGCATTTGGTCTAAAGAACTTACCCAAAATTGTCCCGCCAACATAGGAAGTGCTGGGTAATTCTAGAAAGATAACACCACTCACCCAATAACTCCCATAAACTCACGCCACTCCCCTTTGCTCATCCCAGAGGTCTCCTGCGTGACTTCCTCACCCTTCAACATCCGGCGGATGCAATCGAGCGATTTGCCGGACAGGGTTGCTCCCCCCAGCCGATAATCCTCGAACGCACGGTAGGCGGCGGGGACCCAGTCGGCGACCACGTTACAAATCGCATCGGCGTAAACGCGGATTTCGTATTGGGCGTGGGCGTCGGCGCGCAGGCGCAGGAAATGGAACAGGTTGTGCAGATCGACCTTCCAATACCACTGCGTATAGATGTTGGTGGGCAGGTTCATGCGGGCCAGTTCGCGGGCCAGACCGTCTTGGGGTTGGCCGTCGGGGCCGGTTTCCGCAATCATCGCTTCGTAATTGTCATAGGCGCGGTTGCTGTCGGTTTTCAGGATTTCCAGCACGCGGGCGGCTTCGGCCCCTTCAAGCAGGCCGCCGCGCCCCTGATTGTTCACGACGCTTTGGGCGTTCGTGTGTTCGGGTGCCGGGATATAGAATTCACGGTCAAGAATCGAATAGCGGGCAGAGTATTCGTTGACGTTGGCCGTCCGGTGGCGAATCCATTGGCGGGCAACGAAGACCGGCAATTTGACGTGCAGCTTGATTTCGCACATCTCGAATGGCGTCGAATGCCAGTGGCGCATCAGATAGCGGATGAGTCCTTCGTCGTTTTGGACGGATTTTGTGCCTTTGCCGTAAGACACGCGGGCGGCCTGACAAATCGCGGCGTCGTCGCCCATATAGTCGATGACTCGCACGAAACCGTGGTCAAGGACGGGTATCGCCTTGTAAAGATGGGCTTCCATGCCTTCGGACACGGCCCGCAACGTGGGTTTGGTGTCGGCGCGCAGGGCGTCAATTTCGGCTTGTTGGTCTGGGCTAATCGGCATGGGGCGCGTCCTGTCATAAGGCATGGGATTCGCAGTGAACTATATATGCGCAACGTCGGGTTCGGAACCACGATATGCGGTATTGTTTTTAGGTAGCACTTTGCGGGTAAATGTCGGGAAACGGCGCTGGATCGTTGACAATGCGCCGTCGGATTGGCGACTGTTGCCGCAACAAATAAAAATTCGAGGCAGATAGATATGAAATTAGGCGCACCAGTGCTTGTGCTTTGTCTTGGTTTGGCGGGATGCGGAGATGGCGTTCCGTTCAATGGACCAGATGATGAACCCGGAGGAGACACGTCCAGCGGCATGAGCAGCGTCTACTTCTCGCCCGAGAACTCGCAACTTACGGCGAACAACATTACGTATGACGCCGCGACCGATACGCTGACGATCAACAACATCCCGTTCGATGATCCAGAGAACAAATATCAAAAGATCACGACTGAGGCCTTCATAAACAATTTTGATGCATATGAGAGCGCCCCCGCTGCTGGAAGCAACGAATTTCAATATTATGCGGTTTTCCAGCGGACGGGACAATCGCAGGTCGCTGCTGTCGGCACGGACGAATACGTCGGTTTCGGCTTTGGCGGCGCGGGGGCACAGCGCCTAGGTGCGAAACCCACACTCCCTACCACCGGGATCTATTCCTACACCGGAGAATATGCCGCCGTTCGGGCGACCCGAAATCATACGACTATTCCTGACGGTATCCAGTACGTAACCGGTAACGTTCAGATGTCAGCCGACTTTGGCGACTTTGACCAAATTGGTGCGGTCAGCGGTATCGTGAATAACCGTCAGGTATACACTACTGCAGGGGTAGCTCCTGTCGCGCTCGACGGCTACATTTCCTTGGCCAACAACGGCAGCGGCCAAATTGATTTTGCTAATGCGGTCATCACATCCGCGACCGCGACAGAATATGACAGCGCGAACGTGGCAACGGCAACAGGAAGCTGGGAAGGCGTATTTGCCGGCCCTGGCGGCAAAGAGATCGCCGGGATCGTCTTTGTTGAAGGTGTAAACGTGCGGGAAACCGGCGGTATTATAGCCAGTTGTGTCACCCCTGCTCCCACTTGCCCCTGATGAAGCGATCCGCAGTTATGGTTTGGCTATGCCTTGCCGGGGCTGGGATATCTCAGACCACGCTATCGCCCGAAGAGGCACGTCTGGCTGCCGCAGAATTTGTTAGCAGCGGTCAGGATATTGCCGCGCTCGAGATAACCAAAGTACTGCTCCAGCGCGACCCCGATGACACGGCAGGCCTGATCCTGCACGCTCATGCGCTGCGAAAGCTTGACCGCCTGCCCGAGGCACAAATAGCCGCGCGGAGAGCCTGGCAAACCGCTGATCGTGATGTCGAACGGTACGGCGCTGCACTTGCAATGGCACAGGCACTGGCATCTGATGGGCGGAAAACGCGAGCGCAGTTCTGGTTGCGTCGCGCCAGCCACGTCGCCCCTACCCCGCAGTTACGCGCCCGTGCCATCCGCGATTTTGGCTATGTGCGAAAAACCAATCCTTGGTCAGTCAGTATTTCATTTGGACTGACGCCTAGCAGCAACGTCAACAACGCCCCCCGTGACAACACTATCGTCCTGGGTGGACTGGTTTTTGCCGACCCAACTGCGGTGCCTCTTTCGGGTGTGGAAATGACCAGCGGTATAACCCTGCGCTACACGCTAAAGGAGCAGCAGAAATTTCGCAATTTCATAGGGTTAAAGTGGACCGAAAACCACGTTGCCATTACTGATGATGCTGTGCCTGCAGGTGTAGATGCGTCGGATTTCTCGTACCGCCGGCTTGAAGGCACGGTCGGGCGTGATTTTGTTTTCGGCCCCGATGCCCCGCGCCAGTCTGTTTCCGTCAGCTTTGGCCGCTTGTGGACATCGGAGACCCCGCTCGCTGACGAATTGCGCGTGATGTGGAAGCAGACCTATGCCCGCCCAGAGCGGCGTCAATTCACGTGGGCCGCGTCAGCCGGATATTCAGACCGCAAGGATAATGCGCGCCGATCGGGCGTGACGGCAGACCTGAGTGCCCAGTGGTTTCGGCCTCTGGCAAACGGATCTGCACTCTCCTGGAGCACCCAAATTGGCCGCACAGACACCGACAGTGCAGCGCTGACCCACACGCAGGCGGGTTTTGGCGTGACCTATACCCATGCAAAACCAATCCTTGGAGGCCAAGGGCAACTGGCGCTTGGCAGTAGTATCAGTCAATATGACGATGCGATTTACGGGGCGGAGGCGCGGCGCGACGTGAAAACGTCAATTTCCGCATCTCTTTTGATGGTAGATTTTGACAGTTACGGCTTTGCCCCTAAATTCACACTAGAAGCGAGCCAGACATCGTCAAACGTCACCCGCTTTGAGACAAGAAATTTAGGACTGCAAATTGGGGTACAATCCCTTTTCTAGCGTCCGTCACAGACCAGAAAGTAGGACCCCCATGCCGATCAAATATCTACACACGATGGTGCGTGTAAAGGATTTGGAAAAATCCAAAGCATTTTACGAATTGCTTGGCCTGCACGAGCGTCGCCGCATGGACCACGAAGGCGGGCGTTTTACATTGGTTTTCATGTGCCCCCCGGGTCAAAACGACGGCCATGCCGATGTTGAACTGACCTATAACTGGGACGGAGATGACGCCTTACCGGATGACAGCCGCCATTTCGGGCATCTCGCCTATACTGTCGACAACATTTACGACACCTGCAAAATGTTGCAAGAAAACGGTATTGTCATCAACCGCCCCCCACGCGACGGGCGCATGGCGTTCATACGGTCGCCCGACAATGTTTCGATTGAATTACTGCAAGAAGGCGACGCGCTGGAACCGGCCGAACCGTGGACCAGCATGGAAAACACCGGTCACTGGTAAGTCTGATGTTTGGGCGCGTGTCCTTGGCCGCCGGGCTGCTGGTTTCTCCTGTCGCTGTTTCAGCGGCGGGGTGCCGGCTGGCGTTGGTATTGGCCATGGACGTGTCCAGTTCTGTCGATGCGGCAGAAGATCGTTTGCAACGCGGCGGCATGGCATCAGCGCTGATTTCAGACGCGGTGACGCAGGCGTTTTTCGCCTCGGATTTGCCAGTGGCGCTGGCGGTCTATGAATGGTCTGGGCGCTATAACCAAGAGTTGATCCTGGACTGGACATTGATTGACACGCAGGCCGATTTGCTGAGCGCGGCCGAAACCGTGGCCACAAGCAAACGCAGCCACAATGATTTTCCAACCGCGATGGGCTATGGCCTGGGCTATGGCGCGGGTCTGTTGGAACGGGCACCTACCTGTTTATACAAGACCCTTGATGTGGCAGGTGACGGGCAAAACAACGAAGGGTTCGGTCCTCAAGCCGCCTATTCCGAGTTTCCCTTTGCAGGGGTGACAGTCAACGGCTTGGTGGTGAACGCCGCAGATTTCGAGGCCGAGACCGGGTTGATCGCCTTCTATCAGGCCGAAGTATTGCATGGGCCGGGAGCGTTTATGGTCGTGGCCAACGGGTTCAACGATTATGAACGCGCAATGCGTATCAAGCTGGAACGCGAACTGACGCCGCCGGCAATTGGATTGCTTGGCGTGGCTGAAGGTGCCGGATGATCCGGGCAATTGCATGTGTTTTGGCGCTTTCGCTTGCAGGGGTGGCAAATGCGGACTGCCGTCAGGCACTGGCGCTTGGGTTGGATGTGTCTGGGTCGGTGGATGCACGGGAATACAAATTACAAATCAACGGATTAGCAGCGGCGCTTGACAATTCAGCGGTGCGCGATGCGCTGCTGGCTTCGCCGGGCGCACCGATTACCGTAATGGTCTATGAATGGAGCGGCCCGTCGGATCAGATTGTCATCGCACCCTGGGTGTCGATGGTAGATGCCGCCACTTTGAATGGATTTATCGAGACTTTGCTACAAGCGACGCGGCGTGATGTGTCGCCGGGGACTGCATTGGGAACAGCGATGACCCTTGGTGCCTTCTATCTGGATGAAAAGCCTGACTGTTGGAAGCGGACGCTGGATATTTCGGGCGATGGCAAATCCAACCTCGGTCCGCGCCCACGTGATGTAAAAAATCGCATTGCTGCGCGTGGAATAACGGTAAATGCTCTGGTTGTCGGGTCGGACAGCCCCATTTCCGGTGGCCCGCGTCAGGGCGAGATCAGCGAACTGTCATCGTACTTCAGGGCCGAAGTTATTACTGGGCAGGATGCATTCGTAGAAACCGCTTTGGGGTTTTCCGATTATGAAGTCGCGATGACCCGCAAGCTGCTGCGCGAGCTGGAAGTATTGACCGTTTCGGACCTTTCGCTGGACTAGATTTGGCGCACCTCGCCCGAAACGCGGATGGACGCGCCTTTCTCATCAGGAATTTCAGCGGTGATAATGGATTTCGCGCCCATGTCTTCGCCTTGAATGATCGTGATATTGCCGGCATGGGGCCATGCAATGTCACGTAAATACCCCGCAAAAGCTGCGGCAGCGGCACCGGTTGCGGGGTCTTCGATTACGCCGCCAGAGGCAAAGGCATTTCGGACATGAAACACTTGGTCGGTTTCCACCCAGACCAGCGCGATTGTGACAAGGTCATATTCGCGCATCAGGTCGCGGCCGGCAGTCAAGTCATAGGACATTGCGGACAAAGTGTCGCGGCTGTTGAGGACTAGCATCAGATGCGTGGCCCCTGCCCCTGCAAAGGTGGGGGTGAACCGAGGATCAAGGTCCCCTTGCTGTAACCCCAAAAGCGACAATGCGGCTGCAGTCAGATCAGCTGCGGCGGGGGCACTTTGAGTCGCGGGAGATTGCAGTGCTGCGCGCATCTGCCCGTTTTCATTGCGCCCTTCGACAGTGATCGCTGTATCATTGAGGATCAGATTGAACACGCCGTCACCCTCCCGCGCGGCCAGTGCTGCGCCCAAAGCAACCGTGGCATGGCCACAAAAGGGTACTTCAGTTTCGGGAGAGAAGTAGCGCACGCGCCAGGCATCACCTTGCGGGCAGGCAAAAGCGGTTTCGGAATATGCCAGATCTGCTGCGATCTGGCGCATTTCGTTTTCAGAAGGGTGCTGTGCGGCGATCACGACGCCAGCGGGGTTTCCACCGGTCTGCCCGATCGAGAATGAGGCAAGTCTAAGCGGTTGCATAATACTGATCCCTTTAGTCAACACAGGGATCATGCGGCGGTCGGGGTCAGGCGTCCAGACCAAAGACCCCCGGGAAGTATTGCGAGTTGATACCCCTAGTCTAACGGAATGTGTTCAGTAGATATATCTGATCTGATCCGTCCAATAGCGCTCCATCCGTTTGAGGGAATGGGTGATGTCATCAATACCTTCGGGGCCGAGCACGCCTTTGCTTTCAAGGCCAACCGCGTGTCTGGCGAACAGTTCCGACACGACCGTACGCACATTGCGCCCTTTTTCAGTCAGACGCACGCGCACTGACCGGCGGTCGATTTCGCACCGCTGATGGTGCATGTATCCCATATCCACCAGCTTTTTCAGGTTATAGCTGACGTTGCTGCCCTGATAATATCCGCGCGTTTTAAGCTCTCCGGCGGTGACCTCGTTGTCGCCGATGTTGAATAGCAACAGCGCCTGAACGGCGTTGATCTCGAGCGCGCCAACCCGTTCGAATTCGTCCTTGATCACGTCCAGCAAAAGCCGGTGCAAACGTTCCACAAGGCTGAGCGCCTCAAGGTAGCCGACCATAAACCCCTTTTGAGAGCCTGGCAGGGCGATTGGGTCTTGGATACTCATAATCTCTCTCCGACTAAAATTTGCTATGTCGGAAACTGAACAAAAAAGAGAAATATATCGTTAAACCAGAAGGATGGTCGTTTCGAGCCGCTTTACGGACCCGAAACAAGCCATCTAAAGTGGGTTGTCGGCGATGTGTACGCGGATTTCTTCGATCATCCCCGCATAGACGTCTGGCGCATTCGTTTGCCCAGTAACCCATTGATATAGATCATGATCGTTTTCGCTAAGCATTTCGTCATACAGCGAAAGCGTGTCATCATCCATCTTTTCCAGCCGTGTCGCGGCATAAGAAGGCAGGATCAAATCCATCTCTTTTATCCCGCGCCGCATAGAGCGCATGTGCAGCCGCTTGACCTTGTGTTCGCGAAGTTCGGCCATACTAATCCCCCTGCAAAGCTTTGCGCAGACGTTTTTCGAGACGGCCCAATTGCTCTGCTCTTTTAAGCATATCCGTGCGTAGCTCGCGGAGTTCGTTCAACACATCTCGCGCACTTGCATCGGCGGACGGGCCTTCTTCTGGGGCTTCCAACCCTTCGCCTTCGCCGTTGATCAGCCACATCATCGATACACCCAGAACACCCGCCAATGTGGCAAGGCGGTTGGCGCGTGGTTCGGACAGGTCGTCCTCCCAACCGCGTAGGGTGGATTGTTTGACGCCCAAACTTTTGGCCAAAGAGGCCTGCGTCATCTGGGCATTTTCACGTGCCGCTGCAACACGGTCGCCAAAGGTGGCCACACCGGGCCCATAATAGTCTTCGTTCTCAGCCATTGCGTCTCTCCTGTATGACACCGTTGTTGCTTGATCGGTGCGTGGGTCAGCCCTATGAGTATGGCTCACACATATCAAACTGAGGCCGAAATGGAACTGCTGTCCAAGACACTTTCACGCGTCAAACCGTCCCCCACCATTGCCGTGACCCAAAAAGCGGCTGAACTGAAAGCTGCCGGGCGTGATATTATCGGCCTCGGTGCCGGAGAGCCGGATTTTGACACGCCCGTGAATATTCAGGACGCAGGCATTGCTGCCATCAAAGCAGGTAAAACAAAATATACTGCCGTCGACGGTATTCCAGAGCTGAAGCAGGCGATCTGCGCAAAGTTCAAACGTGACAACGGGTTGGAGTATGTCCCCGCACAGGTCAGTGTCGGCACTGGCGGAAAGCAGGTCTTGTACAATGCGCTGATGGCCACATTGAATGCGGGCGAAGAAGTCGTGATTCCCGCGCCCTATTGGGTCAGCTATCCCGATATGGTTTTGCTGGCCGGTGGCGAACCGGTGATCGCCCCCGCCACTCTTGAGAATAACTTCAAGCTGACACCAGAGGCGCTGGAGGCCGCGATCACACCTAAAACCAAGTGGTTCATTTTTAATTCGCCGTCGAATCCCACCGGTGCCGGGTACAGCTGGGACGAGGTAAAAGCGCTGACGGATGTATTGATGCGCCACCCTCAGGTTTGGGTGCTGACCGACGACATGTATGAACACCTTGCCTATGATGATTTCAAATTCTGCACCCCTGCGCAGGTTGAACCGGCCTTGTATGACCGCACCTTGACGATGAACGGTGTGTCAAAGGCCTATGCCATGACAGGCTGGCGGATCGGTTATGCTGCGGGGCCGGAAAAGTTGATCGGGGCGATGCGGAAAATTCAATCGCAGTCCACCTCGAACCCCTGCACCATCAGTCAATGGGCGGCAGTCGAGGCATTGAATGGTCCGCAGGATTTCATTTCTGAAAACAATAAGATTTTTGCGCGTAGGCGTGATCTGGTCGTGGATATGCTTAACAAAATCGACGGGATGATCTGCCCCAAACCCGAAGGGGCGTTCTATGTCTATCCATCCATCAAGGGACTGATCGGCAAGACATCTGCGGCTGGCACCAAAATAACCGATGACGAGGTATTTGCGACCGCGCTGCTTGAGGACACCGGCGTGGCGGTGGTGTTTGGCGCGGCCTTTGGGCTAAGCCCGAACTTCCGTATCAGCTATGCCACGTCGGACGACGCACTTAAGGAAGCATGCACGCGGATTCAGGGGTTCTGCGCAGGAATGAAGTAAGGCGTCTGTCCAGAAATTTACCCCAAAGGCCCTGAATGTTTGCAGGCCTTTTTATCCTCCTCTGATGGAGCATACAGAATACCGTGCCAGCAATTCGCCCAACTGGTCAGAGTAAATTTACCTATTGGCCATTCAATTGCGGTGGTGAATTGGCTATGCACCTAGCCAAAGCCAATCCGGAGAGTCTCTTTGATGTCGAGCGCACTGCCAGAATACTACTTTCGAATTCGTGAAAACGGGGCGGCGGTGTTTCGGATTGATACCGAAAACCGCCAGCGCCGGATCGAAATGGACCAGATCGCCATCGCTAACATCCGCAATGGCGAGATCAAAACCCAAGGCGACCGCGTTTTGTCGGAGGAGGATGTGGCGCATATTCGCGCGTGGATGGACGAACGCATGGCATTGCTGGCAAAGCGTGACATGGACGACATTCACCGCGCCATCGATTATTTGAACCTGACCACGCAATGGGTGCAGTCCAAAGCGAGCGACGAGCAGCTAGAGCAGGTTACCGATGCGTTGCTATTGGCGATGCATGATTTGCGCAGCACGTTGGTGCGCAAGAAAGCCGACCGGATGACCTAGGGCTGTGTGGGGTGCCCGCGCAGACTGCGCATCGAGGGGCCCCAAAACCGTATGTTTAGCAAAATTGCAGCAACGCCCAAGCCAAAGACGAGCCCCAACCATACGCCAATGCCCTCCAACCCGACAACAAAGCCCAAAAGATACGACACTGGGATGCCCACCAGCCAATAGCTGATGCCGGCAAAAATCATCGGTATCTTGGTGTCCTGCACGCCGCGCAATAGCCCAAGCGCCACGGCTTGTGCACCATCGACAAGCTGGAACAGCGCCGCCATCGCCAAAAGACCGACACCGACGGCAAGGATTTGATTGCGGGCCGGTTCGTCTTTTTGCATGAACAGATCAATCAGCGGTTCGGGCCAGACCACGAAGATGACAATTGTCAGGGCTGCAACAAATATAGACATCGCGGTACTGGTAATTGCGCCTTTGGCCAGATGTTCGGGGTCGCGGCGGCCATAGGCATTACCCGCACGGATCGTGGCAACGTTGCTGATTCCCAAATGGACCATGAACGTCATCGACGCCAGTTGTAGGGCGATGCCATGCGCCGCCAACGCCACTGTACCCAGCCACCCCATCATGACCGCAGATGCGGCAAACAAGCCGACCTCGCTTAGCCCGGTAAATCCGATGGGCAGGCCCAGACGAAAAACGCGAACCAGCATGTCCCAATCGGGACGCCACAGGCGAACGAAAATCTGATGCTCTGGCAATGCTTTCAGGACATAAATAATCACGGCCAGCAAGGCGACCGAATTGGACCCGAGCGAGGCAATCGCGGCACCGCGAATGCCCAGTTCAGGTGCTCCCCAGTTGCCAAAGATAAACGCATAATTCGCGATAACATTGGCAATGCCGGCCAGAATGGTGATCCAGAAAACGGCTTGGGTCCGTTCCAATGCGGCAAGATAGCTTTTCAGGACCATCACCAACAATGCCGGTATGATCCCCCAGCCCGCAATCGCCAGATATTGGCCGACCATTTCAGCCATTGCTGGTTCCTGGCCCAAGAGGGCCATCACCGGTCGTGACCAGATCATCAAGGGCAGCGCCAGAAAGGCAAAGGCCATCGACAGCCAAAGCCCCATGCGCGTCGCACGGCGCAAGCTGGTTTCGTCGCCTTTCGCCTCGAAAGTGGCGACCATGGGCATCACCCCCCAAGCAAAGCCAGATCCGAAAATCAGCAGCACAAAGAAATAGGTACTGGCAAGGGTCACAGCCGCCAAAGCCTCGATGCTGTACCAGCCCACCATGACTGTGTCAGTGACGCCTATAGCGACCTGCCCCAAGTGCCCGCCAACCAGCGGGAGCCCCATCACAGCGATTGCCCGGGCGTGGCCAGGATATGTCATTGTTGTTGTCATATATTAGCCTTACGCCAGCATATGCCCAAGGGAAAGGGGGTCTAGACGCAGCTCAATAACGAGGCCGTGAAACCTTCGGAAGATTTCAATTTTCACCACATTGGCCGGTCTGCTTGATGTGGACAGTCAAGATGAAACCAAGGGCCACGACGCTAGTGCCGCCAGTCCTCAGCCTCGCGGCAGCTGGTGTTGATGCGGGTATCACCAGACCTCCGGCACAGGATGTCATGCTTGGTGGTCGTACACGCGGCTCAGGCAAAGCTGCGCCGGATTGCCCATGTCTATGATGCCTGAAAACTCACCTGCCCGATTTGATCAAAGCGCCGCGTTACGCTTGCCTAACTCGGGGCTGCCCGTCAAAGTCCGCGCATCACCTAAGGGGCCACACCATGCACAACCGTATTGACCTTATCCGCCCTGACGCGCCGAGCCTTGCAACGCGCGGGCCGCATCCGATTGGGGTGACCTCCCATGAAATCGACATCTCCGCGGGTCGGACATTGACGACAGAAATCTGGTATCCTGCCCACGCGGATACATCGCCCGGCACCGTTTATCACACAGTGCTGCGTGATGGTGTGACCCCTACCATGTTGCACGGATCGGCCAGCCGCAATGCGCGGCCCGCGCGGGGGAAAGCGCCGTTGATCGTGATCTCGCACGGGTATCCGGGCAACCGTTTTTTGCTAAGCCATCTGGCAGAAAGCCTTGCTGCGCAGGGCTATGTCGTGGCCGCCGCCGATCATTTGGGCAGTGCCTATGAGGACCAGCAAGCATTTGATGTCACCTTGGTGAATCGCCCATTGGACCAACGCGGTGTGATCGACGGGATGGCGATGCTGGGCGGTGATCTGGGCAGTCTGGTAGATTGCGAAAACGTCGGGTTGATCGGATACTCGATGGGCGGTTACGGGGCGTTGGTGTTTGGCGGTGCCGGTCTTGCGAAAACCGCTATGAATCACCCGCGTGCAGGCGATAGCGGCGCACTGGCGCAACATCTGGCGCGATCGGACAGCCACGCAGGTTTGCGCGACCCTCGACTGAAAGCGATCATACCGATTGGCCCGTGGGGCAACGCGCAGGGGATGTGGGATGCGTCGGGGTTGGCGCAGATGGACACGCCGATGCTGATGATGGCAGGCACGTCTGATGATGTGTCAAATTATGCAGCAATGCGCGAGGTCTTTGAGGGCGCTGCCAGCGACCGCTATCTGCTGAGCTTCGAGAACGCCGGCCATAACGCCGCCGCGCCAATTCCGGCCCCGACTGAAAGCTGGGCCATGTCCGATGTGCTGGGCTGGGCCCCGTTTGACCACTATGCTGATGCAGTATGGGACACCTTGCGGATGAACAATATCGCCCAACATTTTGCAGCGGCCTTTATGGGCCTGCATCTGCGTGGCGAGGATAAGGCAGCCTATCTGGATGGCAGCACGTGGCAGGGATTCGCCCCCGACACGGCATTGGGCCTGACGCTGGAACATTTACCAGCACGTTAAGCTGGATCTTCGGGGAGGGATATCACATGACAAACCATTGGACTGAAACAGTCGAGCTAAACGGAAACCCGTTTTTTGTCCGCCATTGGGGGGACAAGGACGCGCCGAAGCTTTTGATGTTGCATGGCTTTCCGGAATATTCCGGCGCGTGGAACGATCTTGCCCCGTTGTTGGCGACGCGGTTCCACTGCATCGCCCCCGACCAGCGCGGTTATGGTCAAAGCTGGCGACCTGCCGAGGTTGAGCATTATAAGACAGCGAAACTGGTGTCGGACATGGTGGCCTTGATCGGTGACGATCCGATGATTTTACTGGGCCATGACTGGGGGGCGTCGGTCGCCTATGCGCTGACAATCGGGCGGCCTGATCTGGTGTCGAAACTTATCATCATGAACGGCGTCCACCCCGCCCCGTTCCAGCGCGAACTTGCCAAAGGCGGGCCGCAAACCGATGCCTCGCAATATATTCATTTCCTGCGCCGTGAAGGGTCAGAAGACATTTTGGCCACGGATGATTTCGCAAAGCTTATGGGGTTGTTCTCAGCGCATATGGATATGGACTGGCTGCAGGGTGAAACGCTAGCGGGTTACAAGACAGCTTGGCGCGACGCCTCGGGCTTGCGCGGCATGGTCAATTGGTACCGCGCGTCGCCCTTGAAAATCGGCCAAACAGGCGAGGCGATTGACAACGCGTTGTCCTTCGATCCGGCACGGTTGCAAGTACGCTGCCCGCATCTGCTGATCTGGGGCAAAGACGACACAGCACTGATGCCCGCATCCACACAAGGGCTTGAGGACTATGCCTCCGATCTGACCCGCGTCGCCATCAAGGGCGCAGATCACTGGCTGCATCATCAAAAGCCGCGCGAAGTGGCGGATGTGATTTTGAACTGGCTGTAATGCGCTGCCTGCGCGTCCGTTATTTCTTGGCCCGCGTAAAGACCATCTTTTGGTCATGCAAATCCGTCGGGTCGCCCAGCCGCGCATAGACCAGCAGCGCCGGCTCGCGGTCGCCCACGGTGATGCGGTGAAGATGCTCTGGCGGGTTAAAGATCATAGAACCGGGGACATAAACGCCTTGGTTGTTCTCAGACACGGCCCCCGACAGGCACACATAGCTTTCGGTAATGCCCTTGTGGGAATGCGCAGGATAGGTGCAACCGGGGGCGAATAGCACAACGCCCAGGATGATCTCCGTGCTGATCACCGGCCCTTGGGCGCTGGCGATCTCGGCATAGGCATAGCTGTTTGCCAACCCCTTTGGCACTTTTTCATAGCCATATTGCCAGCTTAGATGCTGGGAAACCGCGTCCAGCGCACGCACGGTCGGGGCCAAGGCCCCTTGCCGCCCCTCGTCCAGCGCCCGACGTAAATGGGCGGTCACGGGTTTTTCTGCACGCGGTTGCAAGCACACTTCGGCATTTGTTTTGATCAACCGTGAAATAGCCTCGCGGGCCTTGCGCTGGTGTGTCCTGATCTTGTCACTGCCGCCCGCGGGCAGATAGCGATACAGCTCGTCGCATTCTTGCAGCATATAGCGCCAGTTCGGGGCATCGCGTAATGTGGTGGTCTGTGTCATGGGAACCTGCGGATAGGGCGGATTTACGACGCTGATAACAGGAACATTCCGAACGAAATCGATGGTTTGCGACATCATCCGCCCTTCCCCCGCCCTGCGTGCTCTGGCATAGTAGGACCCTAACAAAAAGCAACAGACAGGCAGGCCCCAATATGTCCGATCTACTTTCCGGTGCGCAGCCCAAGGCCAAGGAATACGACGCCTCATCCATTGAGGTGCTCGAGGATATGGAGCACGTTCGCCTGCGCCCCGGTATGTATATCGGGGGCAAGGACGATCGCGCATTGCATCACATGGTCGCTGAAATCATCGATAACTCGATGGATGAGGCGGTTGCGGGCCATGCCACGTGGATCGAACTGGAACTGCACGAGAACGGTCATGTCACCGTGCGCGACAACGGGCGCGGCATTCCGATTGACCCGCACCCCAAGGACCCTAGCAAATCCGCGCTCGAAATCATTTTCTGCACCCTGAATGCGGGTGGCAAATTCTCGGGCGATTCGTATGAGACATCGGGCGGTCTGCATGGCGTCGGCTCATCCGTGGTGAACGCCCTATCCGACCATCTGCGGGTCGAGGTCGCCCGAAACCGAGAACTGTTCGCGATGGAATTCTCGCGTGGCAAGCCGCAAGGCAAGCTTGAGAAAATCGGTGCCGCCCCGAACCGGCGCGGGACTGCGGTGACCTTTCACCCTGATCCGGACATCTTTGGCGCGTTGAAACTGAAACCTGCGCGGCTGTTTGCGATGGCGCGGTCCAAGGCATACCTGTTTTCGGGCGTTGAAATCCGTTGGAAATGTGCGCAGGCCGATGGCGACACCCCGACCGAGGCGACGTTCCACTTTCCTGGCGGTTTGTCGGATTTTCTGAACGAAACCCTCAGCGGATCAACCACCTATGCCGAAGCCCCCTTTGGCGGGACGGTGGATTTCCGCGAAAAGTTCAATGCACCGGGTAAGGTCGAATGGGCGATCAACTGGACGCCGTCGCGCGACGGATTCATCCAGTCGTACTGTAACACCATTCCCACCCCCGAAGGCGGCACCCACGAGGCCGGTTTCTGGTCTGCAATCCTAAAAGGGGTCAAGGCGTATGGCGAATTGGTCGGCAACCGCAAGGCCGCCACCATCACCCGCGATGATCTGATCACCGGCGGCTGCGCGCTGGTGTCGTGTTTTATCCGCGAACCGGAATTCGTGGGCCAGACCAAGGACCGTCTGGCCACGGTCGACGCGCAGCGCATGGTCGAAAACGCCGTGCGCGACCACTTTGACAACTGGTTGGCGGCTGATACAAAATCCGCCGGTGCGATCCTTGATTTCCTTGTCCTGCGGGCCGAAGAACGCATGCGCCGCCGTCAGGAAAAGGAAACCGCGCGCAAGACCGCCACGAAAAAGCTGCGCCTGCCCGGCAAGTTGACTGACTGTACGTCGAAAACCCGCGAAGGCACCGAACTGTTCATCGTGGAGGGCGACTCTGCTGGTGGATCGGGCAAGGGCGCGCGCAACCGTGTGAACCAAGCGCTATTGCCGCTAAAGGGCAAAATCCTCAACGTGCTGGGTGCTGCCTCTGGCAAGCTGAACACAAACGCCGAAATCAATGACCTGTGCGAAGCGTTGGGCGTTGGGATGGGCAGCAAATTCGTGCTGGACGATCTGCGCTATGACAAGATCATTATCATGACCGATGCGGACGTCGACGGCGCGCATATCGCGGCGCTGCTGATGACGTTCTTTTACACCCAAATGCGCCCGATGATCGACGCGGGGCATCTGTACCTCGCCTGCCCGCCGCTGTACCGGCTGACCCAAGGGGCCAAACGCGTCTATGTGTCCGATGACGCGGAAAAGGACCTGTGGCTTGAAAAGGGTCTGGGCGGCAAAGGCAAGATCGACCTGCAACGCTTCAAAGGCTTGGGAGAGATGGACGCCAAGGATTTGAAAGAAACCACGATGGACCCGTCTTCCCGCAAGTTAATCCGCGTCACCGTCCAAGAGGACATCCCCGGCGAGACAAGCGATCTGGTAGAACGTCTGATGGGGAAAAAGCCCGAACTGCGTTACCAGTACATTCAGGATAACGCGCAGTTTGTGGAGGAGTTGGATGTTTGATTTCGTTAGAAGGACTTAAACTTGCCCATACCTGATTATCAAACCCTCATGCTCCCCGTACTGAAGCTATTTTCTGAAGGTAAAAAAGGTGTACCAGAGTGCATACCGGAAATTAGGATTCAGTTTGGAATTTCTGACGAAGACGCGGAAGAACTCATTCCGAGTGGCAAGATGACGAGTGGGTGACTACCCTTACACCCCACCCCAAACACCGGACCCACATCATGACGCCAGAAACCGCCCAGACCATCCTCCGCGACCATTTTGCGCCTTGGGTCATGGCGCTGTACCCCACGGTCACGGAAATCGGGGTGGATAAAACCACGCTTTGCATCCCCATCACCGACGACGTGAATCGCACGGGCGGGATCGTGTCGGGCCAGGCGATGACAGCATTAGCGGACACGGCGATGGCAATGGCCTGCATGGGGCATCTGGATGCGTTGGTGCCCGTCGGCACCGTCACCCTTGATACGCAATTCCTGCGCCCCGCCACCGGAGACTCCTTACGTGTCGAGGCCGAGGTAACGCGGGCGGGCCGCTCGATGATTTTCGCCCGCTGCACGATCATCGCAGAACCGTCCGGCAAGCCAGTTGCATTGGCCAAGGCGACCTTTGCGCGGTAACGCGGAATTTGCTTGAAGGGGTGCGGCAATTCACTCAACGTGGGGGCATGAAACGTGCCCTTCTCCTTTTGCTATTGCTGGCCTCTTGCGGGCGTCCGTTGACGGATAATGAGCAGGCATTTGCCCAGACCCTGACCGGCGATACACTAAATTTCGCGCGCGTTCGTCTGCATGACGGGGCCCCTTCAAGGGCGGTCACCATGACCCGCAAGGCCCGTCCGCGCACCACATGCCGCGAACGCATTCTGCCCCCCGAAAAGGTCGGCGAAGTAATCACGACCAAGCCTGCCGCAATTGCCGCATTCAACACGGTGCTGTTCGACAAGGATTGGTATCTGGATGATTATCTGCCCGACTATCCCGACAAGGTCAGCCTGATCGCAGCCATGATTTTCAGCCACGAACTGACCCATGTCTGGCAGTGGCAGAATCGGGCGACGACGGGGTACAACCCGCTGCGGGCCGCGCTTGAACATGGCGGGATGGCAGACCCCTATCTGTTTGATTTGCAAGCGGAACCTAAATTCAACGACTTTGCCTTTGAACAACAAGGGGCCATCGTTGAGGAATTTGTATGCTGTCGAGCCCTGGCCCCGGAGGCGTCGCGCACCAAGCGGCTGCACGCACTGATTTCTCAGGCCATGCCAGTGGAGCCCCTGCCCCAAAGCCGCGCCTATGCGGTGCGGATGCCCTGGGACGGGGTCGAGTTGAACGGGATCTGCGACTAGCGCTGGATGCTTTCGAGATAGACCAGCAAACCGGCCAAGACGCGCGGCGTCGGGGTAAGCTGCCCGTCAAGATCGACAGGCACCAGATCAAGCGCCATGTCCTTGCCAAAGTTGGGCATCACACGGGTCAGGTGGTTTTCCTGCGGATCGCCATAGATATAGGCCAGCGTTTTTGTCTGCGGAAACCGCCCGTCATTGTTGCGCGACAGCAGGGTCAGATCGGGCGGAGTGGTCGTGAGATTGCCAGCCAAGGGACCGTCACCGCGTGCGGATGTGCCGTGACAAGCCGTGCAGTTTTCTGCAAAAAACGCTGCACCTTCGGGCCGCTCGGGCATGCTGGGTTCGACACAAGCGACAAGGGCCAACATAGACGGCACGGCAATGATCAGGGACAGACGCATTTCGGTTTCCTTTTGTAGCTCAGACTAAGTCTTGCTGTTCACCTGTCGCTTTGCCATGATCTGCATCAAATGAATAGATAAAATTGAGATTACCGATGGCGCAATATGCAATCATTATGCTTTTGGCGGGGATCGGCATTCCAATTCTCGCCGCGCTGAATTCGGCCCTGGGCAGTCGCATCGGTTCACCCGCAGCAGCCGCGACGGTGCTGTTTGTTGTGGCATTTGTGGCCAGCCTGATCGTGGCGATGCTGAACAATCCGCAAGGGTTTTCCAAGATGCCCACAGCGCCAAAGCATCTGTTTCTGGCGGGGCTGTTTGTGGCATTCTACGTGCTATCGATCACATTTATCGCACCGCATTTCGGCGTAGGGAACGCCGTATTCTATGTCTTGTTGGGCCAGTTACTAAGTGCCGCCGCAATCGACCATTTCGGGCTGTTCGGGGCCCAGGTGTCATCCCTGGGGGCTGCGCGCATGGGAGGCATCGCGCTGATGTGTGCCGGGGTTTGGTTGACGCAACAGGTGTGAAAGTCCCCGCGTTTACTGCGGCACCAATTGCCCGGCATCCAGCCGGATCTGACGATCCATACGCGCCGCCAGTTCAAGGTTATGGGTCGCAATGACAGCGGACAATCCGGTACCGCGCACCAGTTCCATTAAAATGGCAAACACCTGATCCGAGGTCGTCGGATCCAAGTTTCCGGTTGGTTCGTCTGCCAGTAAAAGGCGCGGCGCGTTGGCCAGCGCACGACAAAAGGCAACACGCTGCTGTTCCCCGCCGGACAGTTCGGCAGGTCGGTGGCTGGCGCGATTTGCGATGCCGACCTGACCCAGCAGTTCCAACGCGCGGGTTTGCGCGGCGTCCTTGCTGACACCGTTGGCAAGCTGCGGCAGAACGATGTTTTCAACAGCCGAGAATTCCGGCAGCAAATGATGGAACTGATAGATAAACCCTACATCGCGCCGGCGCACGCCGGTGCGTTTGCGATCGGACTGGCCGGTCATATCTGTGCCTGCGATTTCGACTGTCCCACTGTCGGGTGTGTCTAGAAGCCCCGCAATGTGCAAAAGCGTTGATTTACCCGCACCGGACGGGGCGACCAACGCAACCACCTCGCCCGGGGCGACGGTCAGGTCGATGCCGCGCAGGACCGTAACCTCGTTGGGGAGGCCCGCGTTATAGGCCTTGGAAATGCCCGAAAGGCGCAACACAGTATCATTCATATCGCAAAGCCTCGACGGGGTTCATCCGCGCGGCACGACGTGCGGGAAATATTGTCACAATAAAGGAAAGGCCCAGCGACAGACCGACGGCAGACATCACATCGCCAAATTGCAGTTTGGCGGGCAAGAAATAGATGCCACGCACCGATGGATCCCATGCGGTGCCGCCTGACAACCAGTTCACCAAACCGAAAATCTGATCGACATAAAGTGCGAACAAGCAGCCTAGGATCACCCCCATCGCGGTTCCAATAATTCCGGTAAATGCCCCGCAGATAAAGAAAACCCGCAGGATCGACCCCTCGCTCAGACCCATGGTGCGCAAAATCCCGATGTCACGACCCTTGTTTTTTACCAGCATGATCAGGCCCGAAACAATATTCATCGCCGCGATCAACACAAGGATGCTGAGGATTACGAACATCACGCGGTCCTCGATATCCAGCGCATCCAGAAACGACCCCGACGCATCGCGCCATGTCCAGATCATCCCCCTGTCGCCCGCAGCTGCCAACAAGGCTTGGCCAAGATCGTCGACATTGTCTGGGTCTTCGACCATGACTTCCAACTCATCCGCCACCCCTTCGCGGTTGAAAAACGACTGTGCCTCGGCCAGTGGCAGATAAGCGCGGGTGCGGTCGATGTCATAGCGCCCAGCGCTAAAGATATAGACAACGTCATAGGCGTTGATACGCGGGCTAGTGCCAAGGGCAGTCTTAACACCATTGGGTGAGATGATCTTTATCCGGTCACCAAGGCCGACCCGCAGCGCCTGCGCCACACCAGACCCGATCGCAATTCCTTGATCGAAATTCGCCAAATCGCCAAGGCCGGTTTCAGGGTTAGCAATGCGCGGGAGATTGACCAGATCGCTGCCTTCGATGCCGTAAATTTCGATACCGGCGTTGGCTTGACCTTTGTTGGCCATCACCTGACCGCGCACCAACGGGGCAACCTGTGTCACACCAGAAACCTGCGCAACCCGCGCTGACATCTCGGTGTAATCCACGATCCCGGTTTGGCTGACACCATTTTCGTCAACTGTGGCCATGTTATAGACGGTGACATGGGCATTTGCGCCCAGAATCGTACCGACAAATTCCGCCCGAAACCCTGACCGCACGGACAGCGTGGCAATTAGCGCAAACACCGCCAAAGTAATGCCGATCAGGCTGATCCATGTCATCACACTTACGCCGCCCTCGGCCCGACGGGCACGTAGGTAGCGCCATGCGATCATCCACTCGAACGGGGCGAAAGGCGGTGTGGTTTGGGCAGGTTTCGCCATCAAAGGGCTCCGGTCAGATAGTTCGCGCGCAACCTGCTGGTTTGTGAGCATCGGGTCAAGCGGTCATGGGCCTACGGGCAGTCACAAAGGTGCCACCGCCGGGTTTCAGGTAGCCACAGCCTTGCGGCGTCGAAACGGGAACGCCAACAGTCGCACCATTAGTCCAATCCCCAAGGCCCCCAGCACGAACCCCACACCGGCAAAGATCAGGCCGGCAAAGTTCAACGGCACGGCAGGTTGGTACACATCCCACGCCGCCTTGGCGATCTGTGCATCCCGCATTTTAGGCAGGTGATAGGCGCGCATGAAAGGGCCCTGCCCTTCAAGCTGGATCAACGCATCGGACAAGTCATCATATCGCCGAAAAGTGGTTGTCATATCAATGCGGCGGCGCTCCATGAACGGGGTGCCCGTCATCTGCGCCAACGCATCACCCCGCGACAGGCCGACAGATTGCGCGCTTGCATCGAAATCAACTGTGACCTGTTCCAACGCATCGACTGCGCCGCCAAGACGCTGAAGATATTGCTGCGAATATTCGGGAAATTGCGATGTCACCGCACCGCCCGCCAAACCGCCGGCCAAGGTCAGCGCACGCAGGATCATCCAAAGACCTTTCCCAGACTACCCCACATGCGCTCGTTTCCCCTTTCAGCCAATCGCGCGATAGATCGCGGCGACCTTTTCAATTGCTGCTTCCGGCGTCATTTCTTCGCTTTCGCCAGTCCTGCGCGAGGTCAGTTCAACAACACCGTTTTTCAACCCGCGTGGGCCAACCGTGATCCGCCATGGCAGACCGATCAAATCCATCGTCGCAAATTTGCCGCCCGCGCGCTCGTTGCGGTCGTCATACAGCGGCTCAAGGCCCAAGGCCGTGATGCTATCATAGAGTGCCTGACAGGCCGTATCGGCCTCTTCGTCGCCTTGCTTGAGGTTCACAATCCCGACGTGGAACGGCGTCACACCTTCGGGCCAGATGATGCCTTTGTCGTCATGGCTTGCCTCGATGATTGCGCCGACCAGACGGCTGACACCAATGCCATGGCTGCCCATGTGCACGGGCTTTGGCTTACCATCCGGCCCTTGAACAGTGGCGCCCATGGCATCGGAATACTTGGTTCCAAAGTAGAAAATTTGCCCAACTTCGATGCCGCGCGCGGTGCGTTGGCGCTCGGCGGGGACTTTCGCGAACAAGTCGGCGTCGTGGGTTTCGTCGGTGCGGGCGTAACGGGAAGTGAACTCTTCCAACACGGACTGGCACTGGTCAACCGAATCAAAGTCTATCTGGCGGTCGCCGAATTTCAGGTCAGTGATCTCGCTGTCATAGAACACCTCGGATTCGCCAGTGTCTGCCAGCACCAAGAATTCATGCGTATCATCGCCGCCAATGGGCCCGGAATCAGCGCGCATCGGGATGGCTTGCAGACCCATCCGCTCGTAGCTGCGTAGATAGCTGACCAAGTGGCGGTTATAGGCGTGCAGCGCGTCTTCTTGCGTCAGGTCAAAGTTATACCCGTCTTTCATCAAAAACTCGCGGCCCCGCATCACACCAAAGCGCGGGCGGATCTCGTCGCGGAATTTCCACTGGATGTGATACAAGGTCAGCGGCAAATCCTTGTACGACCCGACGTGGCTGCGGAAAATATCGGTAATCATCTCTTCGTTGGTGGGGCCGTACAGCATATCGCGATCCTGACGGTCCTTGATGCGCAGCATTTCGGGCCCATAGGCATCATAGCGACCGGATTCTTTCCACAAATCGGCGGGCTGCAAGGTCGGCATCAACATTGGAATGTGCCCAGCGCGTTGCTGTTCTTCATGCACGATGTTTTCGATATTGCGCAGCACCTTAAAGCCGAGCGGCAACCACGAATAAATGCCAGCGGCGGATTGCTTGATCATGCCCGCCCGCAACATCAGCCTGTGGCTGACAATTTGCGCCTCGGACGGGTTTTCCTTGAGCACGGGCAGAAAATAACGGGATAGACGCATGATGATCCTCTCAAACTGACTTCGGCCCTGATTAGGCCAAAGCAATCAGGGAAACAATCACCAACACCCCTAGCGTCTCTGGCTGTTTAATTTCCCGCGGTTTGGCACAGCGCCCTATCAACCCGCTTTGAACGTAAACCGCTAAGACGGTACCGCCCGCTTGGCCAATTCTAGCGCCACGCGCAGGGATTTTGCCATATCTTGCACCGATATCCATTCAAGCGGTCCGTGAATTTCTTGCATACCGGTAAAGATATTTGGGCACGGCACGCCCATCTCGGTTAGCCGCGACCCATCAGTGCCGCCCCGGATGGGGATCGAAACCGGCTCCATCCCCGCGGCGCGCACCGCATCATGGGCCAGTTGAACCGGCGTCATATCGTTTTCCAGCCAATAGCGCATGTTTCGATATTGTGGCGTAATCTCACAGGTAATCTGCGCGCGCGGCTCCGATGCCTGAATGGTTTCGCAAACCTTGCGCAGCAATGCCCCCTTGTCAGCCAAGCCATCGCGCTCGAAATCTCGCAGGATAAACTTGATCTCCGCCTCCGAGGACCCGCCTTTGATTGTTGACGCATGGATGAACCCTTCGCGGCCTTTCGTCGTTTCGGGAGTCATTGTGACATGCGGCAATGTCATCAGGATTTTCGCTGCCAGATGCAGCGCGTTCACCATTTTATCCTTGGCCCAACCCGGATGCGCTGAAACGCCCGTTACGTTGACCACAGCACCATCCGCGGAAAACGTCTCGAACTCGACCTCGCCGGGTTTGGAGCCGTCAAACGTATAGGCAAATTCGCAACCCATGTCGGCAGGCAAACGTGCATCAACACCACGTCCAATTTCCTCGTCAGGGGTAAAGGCCAACCTGATTTTTCCGTGGGGCACTTCGGGATTTTCCAACAGATGCCGCGCGGCAGTCATGATGATGGCCACCCCCGCCTTGTCATCGCTCCCCAACAGGGTGGTACCACTTGCAGTGATGATATCATTGCCCAGTTTTTCCGCCAGAAAAGGCGCATTTTCCGGCGACAGTTTCAAATCAGGCGCGTCAACAAAGGTAATATCACCACCATTATAGCCGCGATGCACGACCGGCTTTACCCCTGTCGCGTTGAATTGCGGCGCGGTGTCGATATGGGCGCACCACCCCATCACTGGCGCGCCTTCAACCGTGGCAGGCACGGTGGCAAGTACTGCGCCATATTCTGTCAACTCGACATCTGCCGCGCCCATTGCGCGCAACTCATCCACCAGCAAACGCGACATATTCAACTGTATCTCGGTGCTGGGCTTGGTGAAGCTGGTCTCGTCGCTTTGGCTGTCAATCGCGGCATAGCGCACCAGACGTTGTTCAAGCTCACGGTCAAAATCACTGCGCATATCGGGTCTCCTTGCTGGCCACAGTGGCAATGGCCACCGCCCCATTGTCAAGCGGCGGCCCGCACAGAACCGCACCGATTTGACGGTACACTAAACGGCGCAGCCCCAGAATGTCGCAGATCAACGCCACCTTTCAATTCCCAACTGGTCCAAAATCCCCGCCGGAGACCGCGTGTCATACAAATACACCCTGATTTGTAGAGGATACCCCAAGAACGGACCCGCTCAGCCCTTGAAAAACGGGGGGTATTGCGCAATGTGAATACAAACCGTCTTTGGAGATTGCCCGTGGCACTGCCCATACGAGATCAATTGAAGTATTGGGGGATTGCCGGCGCAATCTCGCTAGTGATCCTATGGTTCACTGGGGATGTCTTGCTACCGTTTTTGATCGGGGCGGCAATTGCCTATTTCCTTGATCCCGTTGCAGACCGCCTTGAAACCTTGGGCCTAAGTCGTGCGATGGCCACCGCGGTAATTGCGCTATTTGCGATTCTGATCTTTGTGTTGATGGCCCTGCTGGTCGTCCCGACATTGGTCAATCAAGCGATCAACCTGATCGCGGTCGCCCCGGAACTGACACGCAATTTCACCGATTTCCTGACGGCGAGGTTTCCAACCCTGCTGGTCGAAGGATCAACCTTGCGCACTTCTATCACAAGCATAGGTGTAACCGTGCAAGAACGGGGCGGCGAATTGCTGAACACTGCCTTGGCATCGGCCGCGTCACTGTTGAACATCTTGCTTCTGTTCGTCATCGTTCCGGTCGTGGCCGTATATCTGCTGCTGGATTGGGACCGCATGGTCGCACAGATCGACAGCTTGCTGCCCCGTGACCATGCGCCTGTAATCCGCAGCTTGGCGCGGGACATTGATAAGACGCTTGCCAGTTTTATCCGCGGCATGGGCACGGTTTGCCTGATCCTGGGCACCTACTACGCGATTGCCCTTATGGTGGTTGGTCTGCAATTTGGCCTTGTCGTCGGTTTCATTGCAGGTCTGGTGACATTTATCCCGTACCTCGGCGCGATGTTGGGCGGTGTGTTAGCCATCGGTTTGGCGCTGTTCCAGTTCTGGGGCGATTGGGTGTCTATCGGTCTGGTCGCAGCAATCTTTGTTCTGGGCCAAGTCCTTGAGGGGAATTTCCTGACGCCAAAGCTGGTCGGCAACTCTGTCGGGTTGCACCCTGTGTGGCTTATTCTGGCGCTGTCGATGTTTGGATCGATGTTTGGCTTTGTCGGCATGCTGGCGGCAGTTCCCATCGCTGCTGCCCTAGGCGTCGTCGCACGGTTTGCGACCAACCAATACCGCGATAGTGTCCTTTACAAAGGCGTCGAACAGGCGACCTTGGACGAACGGGTCGACTGACATGGCACAACAGCTTGGCCTTGCCCTTCCCAGTCGCACAGCACTGGGTCGCGATGATTTCTTTGTGGCTCCTTCTAATGCAATTGCTGCGGCGATGATTGACGGCTGGCAGGCGTGGGCCGGCCGCAAACTGGCGCTGACCGGGCCTGCCGGATCGGGAAAAACGCATCTGACCCATGTATGGGCGACCATCGCTGGTGCGCAGATCATTAATGCAGCCGATCTTGGCAAGGCTGATATCCCTCTGCTTGCTCAAAGCTGCGTCGCTGTCGAGGACGTCCCGCAAATTGCAGGCGACGACATCGCTGAAACGGCGCTTTTCCATCTGCACAATCTGGTGCTTGCCGAAGGTCACAGCCTGCTGATGACAGGGACACCCCCTGTGGCGGGTTGGAACCTGACACTCCCTGATTTGACGAGCCGATTGGGGGCAGCAGGGTCTGCCGCCCTGGAAGCCCCCGATGACATGTTGCTGACAGCGGTGCTGGCCAAACTGCTGGCAGATCGGCAACTGACCCCGAAACCTGATCTTATCCCTTATCTGTTACTCCGCATGGATCGGTCCTTTGCTGCGGCGGGTGATCTTGTCGCCGCCCTTGATGCGGCCAGTCTGGCGCAGAAAAAGCCGGTGACGCGCGCCCTTGCCGCACAAGTGCTGGACAACCGTGCCTGACCCGCGCGATACTCTACCAATTCCCAGTTCTATAATTCTGTTGTAATCCAACGCCATAAGGCCGCTATGAACCAAGCAGATTTCCTCAAGGCTGATTTCCCAAAAGCAGAAACGCTGCCCGATCTCGACATGACCGGACCGGGGCGGTTCTATAACCGTGAACTGAGCTGGCTGGGCTTCAACTGGCGCGTTCTGGAAGAGGCGCAAAACCCCCGCGTTCCCCTGCTGGAACGCCTGCGCTTTCTGTCAATCTCGGCAGATAACCTTGATGAATTTTACACCGTCCGCGTGGCAGGCTTGCGCGAACTGGCACAGGCGGGCAACACCACTCCCGCCGCCGACGGCCTTTCCCCGGCCGAGCAACTGGTGCTGATCAACGAAGACGCCCGTAAGCTGATGCTGACCCAGCAAAGCACACTGGTCGATCTGATGAGTGAGATGGACGCGCATAACATCATGCTCGAACGCGCCGCTGATCTGGACAAGGCCGATCTATCCTACCTCGAGGACGTGTTTCTAAATCAAGTGTTCGCGGTCCTGTCGCCGCTGGCAATTGACCCTGCACATCCCTTCCCGTTTATCCCAAACACCGGATACGCCCTGGCGCTCCAACTTGAACGGACAGAGGATAAACGCCCTCTACAGGCGTTGCTGCCTATCCCAGCCAAGATTGACCGCTTCGTGTCCCTACCCGCCCCCGAAGGCTGCCAACGTTTTCTCCCGCTTGAGGACTTGCTGGTACTCAATATTCCAGGCCTGTTCCCCGGATATCGACTGAAAGACCACTTTGAATTCCGCATCTTGCGTGACAGCGATCTCGAAGTGGAAGACGAAGCCGAAGATCTGGTGCGCGAGTTCGAAGTCGCCCTGAAGCGCCGTCGTCGAGGCGAGGTCGTGCGCCTGACCCACTCCGTTGGTGCGCCCGACAAGTTGAAAAACGTTGTGATGGCCGAACTGGGCGTGCGCCCGCAAGATGTCATTGAAATTGACGGAATGATCGGCATCGACGATCTCTCCGAATTGGTCATCGAAAGCCGTCCCGATCTGCTTTGGCCGCAGTTCACACCGCGTGTGCCGGAACGGGTCACCGACCATGATGGTGATATGTTGGCAGCGATCCGGTCCAAGGACATGTTGCTCCACCACCCTTACGAAACATTCGACATGGTCGTGCGGTTTCTGACACAAGCCGCGCGCGACCCTAACGTCGTGGCGATCAAGCAAACGCTCTACCGCACCTCGCGCGACAGCCCCATCGTCGAAGCGCTATGTGAGGCGGCAGAAGACGGCAAATCGGTTACGGCTCTTGTTGAACTCAAAGCCCGCTTTGACGAGGCCGCAAATATTCGTCAGTCCCGCAGACTCGAACGGGCGGGTGCCCATGTGGTCTATGGGTTCATTGACCTGAAAACACACGCAAAAATCTCTACGGTGGTGCGCCGCGAAGGTGACCAGCTCGTGACCTATACCCACTATGGCACTGGCAATTACCACCCCATCACTGCACGCATTTATACCGACCTTTCATTGTTTACATGCGATCAGAAGCTGGGCCGCGACGCCACCAAAGTGTTCAATTATCTTTCCGGCTATGCTAAACCCGAAACGCTGGACAATCTCGCTATTTCGCCGATTACCTTAAAACCCCGCCTGCTCGAAATGATCGCAGCCGAGGCGATATACGCCGCAGCCGGAAAACCCGCAGAGATTTGGGCGAAAATGAACTCCATCGTCGATGCCGATGTGATCGACGCGCTCTACGCCGCCTCTCAGGCCGGCGTGAAAATCAGCCTGGTTGTGCGCGGCATTTGCAGTCTGCGCCCCGGTATCAAGGGACTGTCCGAAAACATCCGTGTCAAATCCATCGTCGGGAGGTTTTTAGAACACTCCCGCATCGTGTGCTTTGGCAACGGCCACGGATTGCCTCATAAAAAGGCGCGCGTTTTCATGTCTTCGGCCGACTGGATGGGCCGCAATCTGACCAGACGCGTCGAAACCTTGGTGGAAATTGAAAACCCTACTGTAAAGGCGCAAATCACCAGCCAGATCATGGCAGCAAATCTTGCTGATGTGGCCCAAAGCTGGGTGATGTCCGCCGATGGCAGCTTTACCCGCCCGCCCCTGAAAGACGGCGTTTTCGCGTTCAGTTGCCACCGTTTCTTCATGGAAAACCCCTCTCTCTCTGGCCGCGGCAGCGCGGGCGCATCTGACGTACCCAAGCTGACCCACACCGAAGACTGACCCCGGTTTCATTTTCCCGAATTAACTCTCACCGAAGGCGCACCCTTCTTCCCCGCCCCCGCTCGCGGCCAAGGGGCTCACCTTCCCCCCCGCACCAGAATGTCATGGGGGCCCCGGGGCCTCTCCATTTTCAGGCGGGCGTCACACCGTTAGCGATTGACCTCCCCCCCCCAACTGGGCCAATTTGGACATGAACTAAGGCCCCGCAGGAGCATTTGTGGCAGATACCCAAGACACCAATCCGCCCTCCACTGTCCCTGAAACCGGCGTGGCCGATCTTGGGCTTTTTGGTAAACCCTTGTTTCTAGATCCCTCCGCCCGTGCACTTTCCCGCGTTGGTGTCGTCGATGTGGGGTCAAACTCTGTCCGGTTGGTGGTGTTTGATGGTGCCGCCCGCTCGCCAGCCTATTTCTACAACGAAAAGATTATGTGCGCCTTGGGCGCGGGCATGGCCGAAACCGGTCATTTGTCCCCTCAGGGGCGCGCGCGCGCGCTGTCTGCGATGAGGCGGTTTAGCAAGCTAGCAGATGGTATGGACTTGGCCGAACTGACGGTCGTGGCCACGGCTGCGGTGCGCGATGCGTCAGATGGTCGGGCATTTTGTGACGAAGTCGAACGCGAAACTGGCCTAAAGATTTGGGTCATCGACGGCGAAGAAGAAGCACGTCTTTCCGCACAAGGCGTTCTTTTGGGTTGGCCCGGGGCTTATGGTCTGGTCTGCGATATTGGTGGTTCATCAATGGAGCTGGCTGAAATATCCGCCGGGCGCGTAGGCAAACGGGTCACATCCGCCTTGGGGCCGCTCAAATTGCGTGATCTCAAGGGCGGTGCCAAATCAAGGCAGGACCATATCAAGGAAGTCATGCAAGGTCTGGCCGAGAAAATGGGCGCGCAGCGCGACCGCTTGTTCCTTGTCGGCGGGTCGTGGCGTGCGATTGCACGCATTGATATGGTGCGACAGGGGTATCCCCTGCACGTGCTTCACGAATATCGCATGACCGCCAAATCCGTGCGCGCCACCGTCAAGCACATCAAAAACTCCGACCTCGAAGAACTGCGCCAGATCAGCGGCGTTTCGTCAAGCCGGATGGCGCTGGTGCCATTTGCCGCCGAAGTTCTGTCTAGGTTGGTCAAGACCTTCAAGCCCAAAGACATTGCCATTTCCAGCTACGGTATCCGCGAAGGCATGTTGTACGAACAAATGCCCCAACGTCTGCGCGACCGTGATCCCCTAATCGAGGCCTGCCGCTTTGCCGAAGCAAAAGATGCCCGCACCCCCGGGTTTGGCAAGGTGTTGTTTGACTTCATTTCACCGCTTTACAAATCCGCCTCGCCGCAGCGCAAACGCTTGGTCAAAGCCGCCTGTTTGCTACACGACGTCAGCTGGCGCGCGCATCCCGATTACCGTGCAGAGGTCTGTTTCGACAACGCGACCCGTGCCAATTTGGGCGGCCTCAAACATGCAGAGCGTATTTTTCTGGGTCTTGCCCTGCTCCATCGCTATTCCAACAAACGCGAAAATACCCGTTTCGAAGATTTGTATGAAATGGTCGACGAAAAAACACGTACTGATGCTGAAATCCTAGGCAAGGCCATGCGGTTTGGTGCGATGCTTTGGATGAACAAGGACGAAGATCGCGGGGCTCTACGTTGGTTCCCCAAGAAAAAGCTGCTTGAACTGTGGTTGACCAATGACATGCTCCCCCTGTTCGGAGAGGTCGCAGAAGCGCGGTTGAACTCTCTTGCCGCATCCTTGGGAGCAGAGGTCCAGCTAAAGACAACTAAGTCCTAAATTTCGACCTGCGGGTTCGGGTCAAGGATGATCACCGCAGGCGGTGCGACCGGTAGCTCGGATTTGCGCTTAATGATGATATCACCGTTTGGCTGGATTCTCGGGGCCTCGTAAACGCTCCAGTCCTCGACGCTTTCAAGGATACCTGCAAAGGCGGGCCCCATTTCGGCGGCAAAGTTCTGCAAGGCCGGACCCATCTTTTTGCTAAATTCCGATAGGTCCTCAAGCGCCGGTGACATTTCTTTTTTCAGGCCATCAAAAAACAGCTGAGCCCCACGTTCCATCATGGAATGGCCCTCTTCCGGCAACTCTTGGGCGAGGGGCAAACCGGGCAGACAGATCAAGGGAATGATTAGCGCGATGTGTTTCATCCCCCAATACTACACCTCTTTGCGTTTCTCGCAAAATATATCATGCGCGCCATTCAGTCATCAAACTCGATTGTAACGGGAAAATGATCCGACGCCGTCAACAACGCATCCCTTAACACTTCGTCAGCCCAACAGTCAGGGTCATCAAGTGGATGCCAGATACGCCAGTTGGCGTTGCGCTGCAAAAACGCAGGGCTGACCATGATATAATCTAGCAACGCTTGCAAATACCGCTTTTCGGGGGCGATCCAGAACCGCGATGTGGTCGGCATCGCACCGATCCGTTGGGACAGGGCGCGGGTGGCGTGGGGGTCAACCAAAGCGTTCGCCCCACGGTGGCCCATGACAATCTCGACCGAGGACCGCCCGAACAGGTCTTCGAACGTATCCAGCCCCGGACCATCGTTCAAATCCCCCAGAACCATCACGGCGTCGCCCGCCGTAAGGAGTTCATCAATCCGCCTGCGCAACCATATCGCCTGTGCCAATTGTTTGCGGCGATTAGCAATACCCAACCGCAAGACATCCGCTGGCGTTTTCGCCCCGTGCGGCGCTTTCGATTTCAGATGGGCACCAATCATCTGGAACGCAAACCCCAAATGGGTCCGAACGGTCAACTCAAGAGGAGGCTTTGAGAAAACAACCGAGTCCTCACTGGCATCTATATCCAGATCGATCCGCAATACACCGTCAAATTGGGGGGCACCGGTTGCCCCCTCAGGCCCTGTCGCCTTACCACCGGGGGTATGGCTGACCGTCAGTTTGTCAGGGTCATACAACAGGGCAATTTCCTGCTGAGTATCGTTCGAGAACCCCATGACCGCATGGGACGTGCGCAAATTGAAATGCGCGGCAAAGTTATGCAATGCCGCCAACGTCTCGTGATTGCGGCTGTTATCGGGGGCTTCGATCACCATCACGGCGTCCGCATCCAGCGCCTGAAAAACCCGGCCCAAAGCTTGGGTTTGCTGGGCGCGGGTCACATTATGCCGCGCAGACCACGCGCCATCGTTAAACAGTTGGTTGTCGTCGTCAAAAAGTCCGGTGAACCATTCAACGTTATAAGTCGCAATGCGCATCAACGCGCCTTGCTCGACCAAGTTTTCCACGCCCGGTTAATGTCGATCAGCCGCTTTTCAGCCATCGAAATCGCCTCTGGTGGCAGGCCTCTTGCGACCAAGGCATCAGGGTGATTGTTACGAACCAATTGTTGCCATGCGGCCTTGGCCTCTGCCATTGATGCGTTGGGTGCTATGCCCAAAACCGTATGCGGCAGCGGCGACGTATCGGGCACAAACCGCGCACGCAAGGATGCGAAATCACTGTCGTCCATGGCAAAAATCTGGGCAACTCGGGTCAGAAACGCATCTTCGTTCGGGTGATACATGCCGTCAGCCATTGCGATATGGAACAGCCCCTCAATCAGATCACGCAACATTTCAGGCTGGTCTGCAAACATGCGTGCAATGCGGCTCGCATAGTCCTCAAAGCCGGTCACATCCTGACGGGCCAAATTAAACACCCGCGCAGCGCCTTGCTGATCGGCCTCTGCTATCTGGAAAACTTCGCGAAACGCTGTCACTTCATCGCGGGTGACCTGCCCATCCGCCTTGGCCATCTTTGCGCCAAGTGCGATTACCGCAATGGTAAACGCCACTGATCGCTCTGGTGGGCTGCGCAAACGGTCAAATACAGTGGCAAGCCCCTCACCGGCGGTGAGCGCTGACAAAGCTTCGGATATGCGTGACCAAATCGACATGCCGCCACCATACTGCGCCGCAGCGCAGAAGTCAGGGGCTGCTCAACATTTTCTGCATCAAAATCAAATCCAGCCATTGCCCACCTTTGTGCGCGATTTCAGGCATTCGACCAACATACTGGAACCCCAAAGCCTGATGAAAGGCCACGCCGCCGTCGTTGGCGGCACTGATGCCTGCGACCATGACATGCCGGCCCTGTTCGGCGGCGGACGCCAACGCCTTATCCATAAGGGCACGCCCTGCACCCAGCCCACGTGCGCCCCCATCCAAGACGATGCTGTGCTCGACACTCGTGCGGTATCCCGGACCGGCCCGGAATTGCGAATAGGTGACAAAGCCCGCAATGCGGTCGGTCTGCGCGACCCAGAATGCGCCGGGCCTATCGGAAATCATTGCAGCAACCCCGGCTTGAGTCTTTTCTTCGGTAGTGAATGTAAAAAAGGTGTTGCGGATCATATCGTTCCAGATCGCGACGATCTCGGGCGTGTCTTGTACATCAGCCGCGCGAATGATCATCTTAACGTGGCCTTGGCACCGGCAACCTCGAATTCGGCCTGCAAACCGGGATCGGCCCTTATAAATGACACCCTGTCATCCTTGAGAAATGGCGCAAGAAGTGTCGCCAGATCGGTGGCGTCAGGATGAGACACTTTCAGAGAGGTGAACCGGCAGCCTGCTTGCAAAAGACGCTGCGCCGGATGCGCGTCGCCCTGCCATTCGATCAACGCTGGTGCACAGTTATCAAAGGGCAGGACGCCCGTTTCCGGCACCGCCATGCGCCACCGCAAATCACCGCGCTGCAATTGAACGGGCGTGCCGAACCCCTCAGGAAGCGCCTTCAAAGCGACATCCAGATTATCACATCGACAAATCCAGTTTGTCAGCCGCGCGGGCCCACTGAACCGGTCCAAGTCGAACCATCGTGCGCGGTCGGGAACGGGCGCATCTGGATTTATAGCAATTGCCTCTAGGTACAGCCCGTCTTCCAACCCCAGCAATGTGTTATGTGTGTGGAAAATCGCGTGCTCACCACCTTGCTGCATCTTAACGCCCAAGGCGTCCTGAACATGTGCTGTTGCCGCAGATAAACTTTCTCCTGCGACTGCGATGTGATCCAATTCTATCGTCACTTTAGTTCCAAATGGGTCAAAAACCTCGGGGAAATATGAGGGGGCAGACAGCCCCCTCAGAATTACTTGCGTGTTTCGCGGATCAATTTCAGAATGTCCTGCGCGGCGTTGGGGATATTCGTACCTGGCCCAAAAATCGCCTTTACTCCCGCATCATACAGAAACTTGTAATCCTGCTGCGGGATCACGCCACCACAGATGACTAAGATATCTTCGGCACCGGCTTCTTTGAGCGCCTTGATCAGTTGGGGTGCCAGCGTCTTGTGACCAGCGGCCTGTGACGAGATGCCGATAACATGCACGTCGTTGTCTACTGCATCTTGTGCGGCCTCGGCTGGTGTTTGAAACAAAGGACCCACATCCACGTCGAAACCGATATCGGCAAAGGCGGTTGCGATGACTTTGGCACCGCGATCATGTCCGTCTTGGCCCATCTTGACGACCAGCATCCGCGGTCTGCGGCCTTCGCCTTCGGCAAAGTCTTCGACAGCTTTTTGGATTTCTGCGAAGCCGCTGTCGCCTTCATAGGCCGCGCCATAGACACCCGCCAAAGTTTTCACTTCCGCACGGTGGCGGCCGAATTCGCTTTCCATTGCCATGCTGATTTCTCCAACTGTTGCGCGGGCCCGCGCGGCCTCGACGGCACCGTCCAATAGGTTGCCGCCCTCTTTGGCGCGGCGGGTTAGTTCCGCCAATGCGGCATTGCATGCAGCCTCGTCGCGTTTGTCGCGGACATCTTTCAGGCGTTTGATCTGGCTGTCGCGCACCGCGACGTTGTCGACGTCCAGAATATCAATCGCGTCTTCGGTTTCGCGGCGGTATTTGTTCACCCCGACGATAACATCGGTGCCCCGGTCAATCTTGGCCTGTCGAGTGGCGGCTGCCTCTTCGATGCGCAGTTTTGGCATGCCAGATGCAACGGCCTTGGTCATTCCACCCAACTCTTCGACCTCTTCGATCAGCTTCCAGGCGGCTTCGGCTAGATCGCTGGTCAGCTTTTCAACATAGTAGCTGCCCGCCAGCGGATCGACCACGTTGGTCACGCCGGTTTCTTCTTGCAAAATCAACTGGGTGTTCCGGGCGATGCGCGATGAAAATTCAGTCGGCAGGGCAATCGCCTCGTCGAGGGCGTTGGTGTGCAGCGACTGGGTGCCGCCCAAGACCGCCGACATCGCTTCGTAAGCGGTGCGGATCACGTTGTTATAGGGGTCTTGTTCTTGCAAGGACACACCAGAGGTCTGGCAATGGGTGCGCAGCATAGCCGATTTGGGGTTCTTGGGCTGGAATTCATCCATGATCCGCGACCACAAAAGACGGGCGGCGCGCAGTTTTGCGGCCTCCATGAAAAAGTTCATACCAATGCAGAAGAAAAAGCTGAGGCGCGGCGCGAATTTATCGACGTCCATGCCGGCGGCAATCGCCGTGCGCACATATTCGCGGCCATCGGCCAGGGTGAATGCCAGTTCCTGAACCAGGTTCGCACCGGCCTCTTGCATGTGATATCCAGAAATCGAGATCGAGTTGAATTTCGGCATGAAATCAGAGGTGTATTCGATGATGTCACCGATGATCTTCATCGATGGCTCTGGCGGATAGATATAAGTGTTGCGCACCATGAACTCTTTGAGAATATCGTTCTGAATGGTACCTGACAGAACCGATTTATCATGGCCCTGCTCTTCGCCCGCGACGATGAAACTCGCCAAAATCGGGATCACCGCGCCGTTCATTGTCATCGACACCGACACTTTGTCCAGCGGGATACCGTCGAACAAAATCTTCATATCCTCGACGCTGTCGATGGCTACACCGGCTTTGCCCACGTCCCCTTCGACACGGGGGTGGTCGCTGTCGTACCCGCGATGGGTCGCCAGATCGAAAGCGACGGAAACGCCCTGCTGACCGGCGGCCAAGGCGCGGCGGTAAAAGGCGTTGGATTCTTCAGCTGTCGAAAAGCCCGCATATTGGCGGATCGTCCAGGGTCGGCCTGCGTACATCGTTGCCTTAACGCCGCGGGTAAAGGGAGCCTCGCCCGGGATGCCCCCCATGTGATCAAGGCCGGTTACGTCATCGGCAGTGTACAGCGGTTTAACGTCGATACCTTCCAACGTGTGCCAGGTCAGATCATCAACGGAGCGTCCACGCAGTTCGGCCTCAGCCAGATTGCGCCATGTGTCTTTGTCGGCTGTCATGGGAGTGTCCTTTTCTAGTGTCGCCCGAGGGCTGGCTTGAGCCTGCTCTTTTTCGGACGGGATTTTCTGTCAGTTGGGCCAGACCATCCGCACCGGCAGCAAGCCAGAGCAGATCGTCAGAATAGGTTTCACGCAGATTGGCGGCCTGCGTTTCGGTAAAGGGCTGCCAGTGGCCTGTGTCGTCGGGCAACAGGTCAGGGTCTTGGCCGCGATCTACCAAAATCGCACGCAGCGCAGGAAGGTCGGGCGCGCGGTTAAGCCAATGGTGGTCGCGGTCTGGCGGCGTATCCACGCCTGTCGCTTCCGCAAGCAGCGCATCGGGGCGGCCTGCATATTCTTCGAAGGTGGCGACCTTGATCTCTGCATCTGGAACGGCACAGGCCAGATCGGTTATCACATCGCGCCAGCTGCGTGGCCCTGTTGCGATCCGGTCCAGTTGCGCCGCGTCAGGCACCCCGTGGCCCCGCGATATCGCATAGGCCCCAGCAGAGGCCCACCAAGTTTCGGGGGATCGTATGTTAAGTATGATCCGAGTAATCGCGCCATCAAAAGCCGCACCATGGCGCGCCATTCGGTCACCCACTGCGGGAAAAAGCACCCCGGTACGCATGCAATGGCGCGAAGAACCGATCATGTTTTCATCCGATACAAGCAACCGGGCAACCCCCGCATCGCGCGCGCTTGCGAGTTGCAGGGCAACGCGCCCTTTCACTCGATCTGGTGATCGCCCTTGCATTGCTGGGCTTGGAAAAAGGCCGGAAAACAGACCCTTACGGGTACGCAGCGGCCCCCAAATACCAGTATTTCTCGACCTGATCGCATCGGCGTTTGCACGCAGATACCGTTGAAAACTGGTTGTCGCCGTTCGGTGCGCCCCTACATGCAAAATAATATCCATCAGCTTCTCGCCCAATCTTCGTAAGGGGATCGCCCCAATCGATCCATAAAGGGGAATTGCCCCATTCATGGCCGAAGACCTGTTGCATTAAGCTTAATACGTGCTTGCGCCAATTTGCGCATCGTAATCGCGGGCAAACTCCCTATATCAGTGGCAGTAGGAGAAAAAATGAAAACTGTGATAGCCCTTGTTTTTGCTGGATTGTTTGCGTCGATAGCGTCAGCACAAACCACGACAGGACCACCAGCCCCGGTGCTGTTTGCACCGGCAGATATGGCAGATTTGAGTGAATTCCTCTGGAAAAAAAGGCCGGTTCTGGTCTTTGCAGACAGTGCAGATGACCCTGCGTACCAAGAGCAGATGGAATTATTGATGGAACACCAGGACGACCTGCTGGATCGCGATGTCATTGTCTTAACTGACACAGACCCCGCCGCCCGCAGCCCCTTGCGGCTGAAAATGCGGCCCCGCGGGTTCATGTTGGTTTTGGTCGGCAAGGATGGCGGTCTAAAGCTGCGCAAACCGCTCCCTTGGGACGTCCGCGAGATTACGCGCAGCATTGACAAGATGGCTATCCGGCAGCGTGAGATCCGCGACGCCAAGGAATCCGCTGGCCACATATTTGATTGAAATCCACGCAACGTAATGCCCATCGGCGCGGCAAGAGATGCCGATCCGACGGACTTAGAAATGCATGGGTTAGGTGTCATACGCTTTATTCAAACTCGATGATAACATCATCAACAGCCAGACTGTCGCCAGCGCTTGCATTGATCTTTGACACCACGCCCTTTTTCTCGGCGCGCAGGATATTCTCCATTTTCATGGCTTCGATCGTGCACAGGTTCTGACCTTCTTGAACTTCGTCGCCCACTTCAACGTCGATTTTCACTACCAGACCCGGCATCGGGCACAACAGCAGCTTGGACGTGTCCGGCGGCAGTTTTTCAGGCATCAAACGTGCCAATTCAGCTTGGCGCATATTACGCACATGCACCTTTAGGTCAGCACCACGGGCGCGAACACGAAACCCGCCCGAGATTTTGCCGACCTTAAAGATCAGCGGGGCGTCATCGACCGTCATCGTGGCCAGTTGTTCGCCGGGCACCCAATCACCTGAAACGCGCATCGCATGGCCATCCTCGAATGTGACCGTCGCCCCATTGGGATCAGCGGCAATGTCGACATCATAGGATTGACCCTGAATGGCGACATTCCAGACGGTGCCCACCTTGCGTTCGTGGTTGTCCATCCGGCCCGATACGCGGGTCCGACGGATTTCTGCAACGCGGTGCATGGCCGCAGTCGCGGCAGCAATGCGACGCAGTTCGGTTTCTGGCAGTTCGACGCCTTGGAAACCGTCGGGGTATTGTTCTTCGATGAAGGCGGTCGTCATTTCACCGGCGACAAATATTGGGTGATCCATCACGGCGGATAGGAACGGCAGGTTGTGCCCGATGCCTTCGACTTCAAAGCTATCAAGGGCCACACGCATCGCCTCGATCGCTTCGGCGCGGGTGGGGGCCCATGTGCACAGCTTGGCGATCATCGGATCGTAGTACATGCTGATCTCGCCGCCTTCATAGACGCCAGTGTCATTGCGCACGGCCATCTCACCGCTGGGCGCGTCACCTTGCCATTTGTCATTCGTCAACAACGGGCCTGCGGCGATTTCCATGGGTGGGCGATAGCGAGTCAAACGACCGATAGAAGGCAGAAAACCCCGATAAGGATCTTCGGCATAAAGACGGTTTTCAATTGCCCAGCCGTTCAACTTTACGTCGTCTTGGCTGATCGTCAGCTTTTCGCCATTGGCAACACGGATCATCTGCTCAACCAGATCAACGCCGGTAATCAGTTCGGTCACAGGATGTTCAACCTGCAAACGGGTGTTCATCTCTAGGAAATAAAAGTTCTTGTTGCCGTCCACGATGAATTCGACGGTCCCCGCCGAGGCATAGCCAACAGCTTGAGCCAGTGCGACCGACTGTTCGCCCATCGCCTTGCGCGTGGCCTCGTCCAGAAATGGCGATGGCGCTTCTTCGACGACCTTTTGGTTGCGGCGCTGGATCGAACATTCACGTTCCCCCAAGTAAACGCCGTTGCCGTGCGCGTCGCACAAGACCTGGATTTCGATGTGACGTGGCTGGGTCACGAATTTCTCGATAAAGATCCGGTCATCGCCAAAACTGTTTGCGGCTTCGTTCTTGGACGATTGGAACCCCTCACGGGCCTCCTCATCGTTCCATGCAATGCGCATGCCCTTGCCGCCGCCGCCCGCTGACGCCTTGAGCATCACCGGATATCCAACTTCGTTCGAGATTTTCACCGCCTCGTCTGCGTCGGCGATCAGCCCCATATAGCCGGGCACGGTCGAAACGCCCGCTTCCTGAGCGATTTTCTTCGAGGTGATCTTGTCACCCATTTTTTCAATCGCGCCAACTGGGGGGCCTATGAACGCCACGCCTGCTGCGGCAAGGGCTTCTGCAAATTTCGCGTTCTCTGACAAGAAACCATAGCCTGGGTGCACAGCCTGCGCACCGGATTCCTTAACCGCGGCCATGACCTTGTCGATCACGATGTAGGACTGGTTGGCGGGGGGCGGTCCAATGTTGATCGCCTCGTCTGCCATTTGAACGTGCAGCGCTCGCGCATCTGCGTCCGAATAGATGGCAACGGTTTGAATGCCCATCTTTTTTGCGGTCTTGATTACACGGCAGGCAATTTCACCGCGGTTGGCGATCAGGATCTTATTGAACATGGACTGTCCCTTTGGGTCTTGAGGAAACGGAAAAACCCCGCATCAGCATTGGCTGAGCGGGGTCTGTATTGTGATTTAGTGACGCGCTGCCAATGTCGGCAGCAACGTCGTTTAAATTAGTTGCAGCGTACGGCACCCGACTGGCAGGCAAGTACGTTTGCGCCGGCACCGATAGCCGCGCCTTGCAGCAAGCTGCCGCCTGTGAGGGCAGCGGCACCAGCACCGACGGCACCGCCACCGAGCGCTTGTTCGCCAAGGTTGTCGCCGCAAGCTGCAAGGCCTGCACTGGCTGCGATGGCAAGAATGATGTTCTTGAATGACATGGGAGGTGTCCTTTTAATTTGCTCGTAATTACGTTATGAATACATGGTCTAACGCGTATATCGAACAATGGTTCCTTCGCCACAACAAGATAGCCAAGGCTATTCTTGGCCAAGGGCAGAAAACCGCTAACCATCGTGCGGTTTTCCGCTGATATGACGCTGGAACCCATGATGCTCAGTCCTCGAACGCGTCGGCAAAGGACGCCCGTGCGAGAGGTTCATTGATAACGAGAAGCGCCTCGTAGTCTGCAGGGTCAAAGGGGTCTTGGGCTGGAACAACCTCGCGGCCAAAGAGCCATGACAGGCGGCCAGCGTCCAGATTGCCACGCTCGAACGGTTCGTTCCCGAAACATTCCCACAGCGCCGCCATGAACGCCGTATCAGCACGCCGGTCAACCGACTTGCGGTCAGAGCGCCGTTCGCGACGGGTCAGCGGTGTCACCCCTTTAGGGTTGGCGCGACGAATTGTGAATTGAAAGTCCGAACCGGGCATACGCCCCGGAAAACCGCGGTGTTTCAGCATGATACCCCCCGGACTGCAGGGATCGTGCGCGGTGTCAGTCGTGCATCAGGTGTGAGGACAGGCGCGTGCGCCTGCCCCCGACAAGTCTTACTTGTACTTGCCTGTGTATACTGGCTCAACCGAGATTGGCTCGGGTGCAACCACAACATATTCTTCCTGCTGCTTTGGTGCGCATGCCGAAACGACTGCGATAAGGCCGAATGCGGCCAGCATTGCGATGCTCTTGGACATCTTAGTCTCCTGTCACTGTTTGAAGGGGCTGGCACTGCCTCATGCCAATAAGACCCCGGATTTGAGGTAAGGGATACTTGGGTATTCCTTGGCGCGATATTACCGTAGTTGAATTGCGTTGCATACGGGTCACATTTCAATCGGCGGAAATGTGACGACAAAGTCGCAGTCGTGCCATTCGCCAGCGGTCGCGGCGCAAGATGTTGTGGTTGCATTACAAAGCCTCCCAGATGCAGGTGCCATTTTTCAGGCGATATGCTTCGAAAAACTGTGTTGCGTCGGGGTCGACAGCGCCAAATTCAACCGCCCGATCCGCCAACGAAATCACAATCACGTCGCCTGTCAGCGCATACTGTGCGATATAGGGGATAGCCAGCGTATCGCACAGGACATTCATGTCAGTTCCCGCTGCCTCGTAATCAATCATACCGTCTTCCCGGCCGATTTCAGGGGCTATAAAGCGGAACCGCAGCCATGTTTCGTTGCCCATCTGGTCAACCAGTACTTCTTGCAGGTCAACGGGTTGCCCCGAAGGCACATCAATCGCCTGCACAGATGTGGCAGCAAGGATCAGGGCGGCAGCCAGTTTCATCCGGCCACCTGCCCTGCCATCGCTAGCATCGCGTTCAGGTTATGATCAACAAGCGGTTTCACGCGTTTCTCCTGTCGTGCCAAAGGTTCTAGGCCTCCGGCGAGGATAATTAAGAACCAGAGAAGTTAGAGCGGGATGTTATCGTGTTTCTTCCAAGGCATCGTTTTTTGCTTGTTGCGCAAGGACGCGAATGCACGGGCAATGCGTTTGCGTGTCATGCGCGGTTGAATGACCTCGTCGATGAAGCCGCGTTCTGCCGCGACAAAGGGGTTGGCGAAACGCTTTTCATAGTCCGCCGTGTGACTGGCGATTTTTTCGGGGTCTTTCAAGTCGGCACGGTGGATGATCTCTGTTGCACCTTTGGCCCCCATCACTGCGATCTCGGCTGTAGGCCACGCATAATTAAAGTCGGACTGAAGGTGCTTTGACGCCATCACGTCATAGGCACCGCCGTAAGCTTTGCGGGTAATGACCGTCACCATCGGAACAGTCGCCTCGCCATAGGCGAAAAGCAGTTTGGCACCATGCTTGATAACGCCGCCATATTCCTGGCTGGTGCCGGGCAGAAAGCCGGGCACGTCAACCAAGGTCAGGATCGGGATTTCAAAAGCATCGCAGAAACGGACAAACCGCGCGGCCTTGCGCGAGCTGTCGATATCCAGACAGCCTGCCAGCACCATCGGCTGGTTGGCGACAACGCCGACTGTGCGGCCTTCGATGCGGATAAAGCCGGTAAGGATGTTTTTGGCAAAGTTTTCCTGAATCTCGTAGAAATCGCCCTCGTCAGCCAATTTGAGGATCAGCTCTTTCATATCGTAGGGCGTGTTGGCGTTTGCGGGCACAAGCGTGTCCAGCGATGGCTCTATCCGGTCCGGGTCGTCAAAGAACGGGCGGACGGGTGGTTTTTCACGGTTGTTGGCGGGCAAAAGATCGATCAAGCGGCGGACTTCGGCCAGCGCTTCGACATCGTTTTCAAACGCCGCATCCGCCACGGACGATTTGCGCGTATGGGTCGAGGCCCCGCCCAGCTCTTCGGCTGTGACCTGTTCGTTGGTCACGGTCTTAACCACGTCAGGGCCAGTCACGAACATATAGGACGTATCTTTGACCATAAAGATAAAGTCGGTCATCGCAGGGGAATACACCGCGCCGCCCGCACAGGGGCCCATGATCACGCTGATCTGGGGGATCACGCCGGAAGCTTCGATATTGCGCTGGAACACTTCGGCATAACCGGCAAGGCTGTCCACACCTTCCTGAATGCGCGCGCCGCCAGAATCGTTGATGCCGATGACGGGGGCACCGTTCTGAATAGCCATATCCTGGATCTTGCAGATCTTCTGGGCGTGCGCCTTGGAAAGCGACCCACCGAACACGGTGAAATCCTGGCTGAACACATAGACAAGGCGGCCGTTGATTGTGCCCCACCCCGTAACAACGCCGTCGCCTGCAGGCTTTTGATCTTGCATGCCGAAATCGGTGCAGCGATGGGTGACGAACATGTCGAATTCTTCGAAAGACCCTTCATCAAGCAGCAGATCAATCCGTTCGCGCGCAGTGAGCTTGCCACGGGCGTGCTGCGCATCGATGCGCTTTTGCCCCCCGCCAAGACGGGCCTCTTCGCGACGGTCTTCCAGCTGTTCCAGGATATCTTTCATGACGCACCTCTGTTAGATTTCCCGCATACTAGCCATTGTGGCCCTACAACCAAAGCGGCTTTTAGCAAATTTGCAAATCCTATTCAGACATAATATTGCAAACTGCAAATACGCAAAGTGTGACGAAGGTCATAGACAAAATTCAACCACAGGCATAAATGCATATGCATGAATAGTGAAAATTCCGTCCGGTTTTTGGACAAAACTAGCCCTCCACATATTTCGACGCTGATCCTGTTGTCAGGCATTGGAGCGCTGGCAATGAACATGTTTCTGCCCAGCCTGCCGTCTATGGCGGAGTATTTTGGGACGGATTACGCTGTAATGCAGCTTTCTGTGCCGCTTTATCTGTTATTCAGCGCGGGGTTGCAGCTGATCATCGGGCCTGTGTCCGACAATCTGGGGCGGCGCAATGTGCTATTGTGGGGGTTGGCAATTTTCATGGTCGCAACCCTGGGGTGTATCTACGCACCCACGACGGCGATATTTCTGATTTGCCGCTGCGCACAAGCCATCGTGGCCGTCACGATGGTGCTAAGCAGGGCTGTCGTGAGGGATATGTTTTCTCAAGACAAAGCCGCGTCGATGATCGGCTATGTGACTATGGGCATGGCACTGGTGCCTATGATTTCCCCAGCCGTGGGCGGTTTGCTGGATCAAGCATTTGGTTGGCAGGCGACGTTCTGGGCGATGTTCGCTGTCGGCGGCATCGTCTTTGCCCAGACGTGGTACGACCTAGGAGAGACATCCGTCCGGTCGGGCAAAACGATGCGCCAACAATTTCGCGAATACCCCGAGCTGTTAAGATCACCGCGTTTCTGGGGATATTCGATGGCTGCGGCCTGCTGTTCGGGGGCATTCTTTGCCTATCTGGGGGGGGCGCCTTTCGTAGGCAGCGAGGTCTTTGGCATGGAACCTGCCGAACTTGGCCTGTATTTCGGTGCGCCTGCGATTGGCTATTTCGTCGGCAACTTTATCACTGCGCGCATGGCCACGAAACTGGGCGTCAACACGCTGGTGCTGTGCGGGTGCCTTGCCAATGCCGTTGGCGGGTCCGTGTCGATGCTGATTTTTCTGGCAGGGTATGGCAGCCCGCTGACGTTCTTTGGCATGATGACGCTGGTCGGATTGGGCAATGGCCTGTGCATTCCCAACGCTACGGCGGGCTTGTTGTCAGTGCGCCCCCATCTTGCAGGCACTGCTTCAGGTCTGGGCGGCGCGGTGATGATCGGCGGGGGTGCCGGTCTTAGCATTCTGGCGGGATCACTGCTAAGCAAGGAGACAGGTGCTTATCCCCTGCTGTGGATTATGCTGTTGACCGCCGCTGCGGGAGTTGCGTCGATCTTGGTCGTGATCCGCCGCGAAAAGACGTTGGGGCTGCGCTGACCACAGACCTTGCAGCGCAGAGTTTGCAAAGCTAGGATCATGCCAACTGCAAATTTGCAAAGGCCCTGATCCGCATGGCAACCCAAAAGCTGTACGCTGGCGCGAAACTGCGCGAATTACGCACCAAGATTGGCAGCACCCAAAAAGACTTCGCCGCCAAACTGGGCGTGTCCCTGCCCTACCTCAACCAGATGGAAAACAACAACCGTCCCGTCAGTACGACTGTGGTTCTTGCGCTCGCTTCCGAGTTTGGGATGGATGTGACCGAACTGTCCAGCGGAGACAGCCAACGCCTGATCAGTGACATGCGCGAAATTCTGTCCGACCCCCTATTTGAGGGCGATACGCTGCCGTTGGCCGATCTGCAGCTTGCTGCGTCCAACGCACCGGGGCTGGCCCGCGCCTTTATCAAATTACATCAAAGCCACAGGCAGACCCACGAACGCCTTGCCTATTTGGACGAGGCATTGGGCCGTGAAGATGCACGCGCCTCTCCAAGTCCGTGGGAGGAAGTCCGCGACTTCTTTCACTACTGCGACAATTATATTGACGCTGTGGACAAGGCCGCAGAACATTTCTCCCGCGCCAATAGCGATGGCAAGACGCTCAAGACGACGGCGATAGCGGCGCTGACAGCTGTCGGCATCAAGGTCAACTTTGATGATGTTCCCGCCCTGCGCCGCTATGAGCCTGCTTCCGGTATTTTGCACATCTCATCGCGTGCCCCGCAAGAAACCCAGCTATTTCAACTGCTGTTCCAGACCGCCATGACGCGGCAGAATGACCTGCTAGAGGCGACGCTTGATCTGGCCCGATTTCACAGCGGTGCTGCGCGTGACATCGCCAAGATCGGGCTGGCCAACTATTTCGCCGGTGCCGCGCTGATGCCCTATCAGACGTTTTTGGCCAGAGCCCAAGAATGCCGCCATGATCTGGAAATTCTGGCAGGTCAGTTTGGTGCCTCTATCGAACAGGTCGCCCATCGTCTGTCGACGCTGCAACGTCCCGGATCAAAGGGTATCCCGTTCTTTTTCGTACGCGTCGATCAGGCGGGCACAATCACCAAACGCCATTCTGCCACGCGGCTGCAATTTGCACGATTTGGCGGGGCTTGCCCGTTGTGGAACGTGCATAGCGCGTTCGAGACACCGAACCGTTTTCTGCGCCAGCTTGCAGAAACACCGGACGGAGTGCGCTATATCTCACTAGCGCGGGATATTTCAAAACCGGCGGGGCGTTTTGGCGCACCTGTGCGACGCTATGCGATTTCGCTGGGCTGCGAGGTACGTCACGCCGCTGCCATGGTCTATGCCGACGGAATGGACACCAGCCGCGCATCGGCCTTTGAACCTATCGG